>JACCDG011608821.1_pt1 | contig 209981 bp, 256 predicted proteins | sample 7442471 | NCBI WGS metagenome assembly JACCDG01 (sample SAMN15323444, study PRJNA562643) | freshwater metagenome | isolation source: river surface water | place: USA:Blue River Watershed | collected 2017-08-17
CAATCCAAATTACTCAGACAGTAAAAATAGTCCGTTACCGTTTAAGAGTTTACTATCTGCGCCGTTCGAGCCAACTAAAGATTTAGTTAACTCATCTATTAAAGCTGTTACAGGCGATTTTGAAGGCGCCCTAGCCCCATATAAGTTCAACCTCGACAACTTGAAAACAATAGATAAAGGACTAACTGAGAAATTACCTGCTGTTAGAGATTCTATTGCTAGAGGATATGAACACGAGCAAAATCAACAACTAGGAGGAGGCAGAGAGCTTGATAACTTCAATAATCAATACACGGATGATTATGCGGGATTAGTCGACAAGCAGCGTAATTTAAGCAATTTACGTAACGAACTAGATAACGTGATGGCTTCCGGCGATTCAGCTAGAGCACAAGAGATAAATAAGAATCTCATCGCTGTTCAGGATGACGTTAATGATTCAACAGACAAAATGCGAGCTATAGCCCGACAAGCTGAACGTACACGTATGTTCAGTGGTATAGACGAGACAGCGTCTAATGAAATAGAACACGCTCGTCAAATAGCAACAGCCGCGCTAGAGCGTCAAGGTATAGCGCCTACGGACAGTAACGTCGATTCTGTGCTTACTAGAATGGACAATAAAGGACTAGCCTTACCGCAAACCAACACACAACTACAAGACGGTAAACTTGTAACTAAGCCTGTTATAAAAACAGATAAAGGTAACGAACAGTTTCGTGACCCTGTAGTTCGTGGCGGGTTAGATGTGGAGAAGTCAAAGAACATCTTCGATACGAAGATGCAAGATCCTGCTTTCAAAGCTAAATTCGATGGCGAAGTAAACGCGTTTATTCAACAATCTAAAGAGGCAGGAATTCTAGAACAGAAACTTCCTGGTATCTCTAAGAATGTTGCACAAGTTGGTGGTGTTCTAGGAGCGGCCGCTGCTTCAATGGGCGGTATTGGTAATTTAATTAAAGATGTTGCTGATCCTAGCAGTCAGTCCGCACAAACAGGGCAGCAGAACTTAATAGAGCAATTGTCACAAGCTCCTCGTGAAGTGCCAGAAGCGGCACAACCGGAGCAGCTCGGAGTCGCACCTAGAGAAGTCGCGTCTCCAGATGCAGCGCAAAGAGCTAATTCGATTTGGTCCAATCTTGGAATTGGCGGAAAAGCGCTAATAATTGGCGGACTTAGTCTTGCGGCAGTCTCTTTACTTGTTAATGTGTTTGGTGATGACGAAGAAGACGGCGACGGCGTAGGCGGACTAAACTTCTTGTGGAAGTTAGCTCCGTTGCTAGGTATTGGTGCTGCAGTAGCCGGCACGACATGGTCGAAAGATAGTCCTTATCCACAACTAGACGTTCTAGGAAATGCAGATCATTGGCAAGGACTGTATAACGACGCAAAAGCTTTAAATCCGTTTTAATATTAATGAAAAGTATTAACACTAACACACGAGAGAATAATAGTTGGCGATGCATGCTTGCTAGATGCACTAACCCAACTAATAAAGATTGGAAATATTATGGAGAAAGAGGCGTAGTTGTTTGCAATAGATGGCACAAATTCGATAATTTTGTATGTGATATGGGAGTACGTCCGGACAAATGTAGTTTAGACAGAATAGATCCAACTGGTAACTACAGTTGCGGTTCTTGTGACGAGTGTATATCTAATGGTTGGCCGTTAAACTGCAAATGGAGCACAACAAAGGAACAAGCTAACAATAAGAGGGCTACTATCAAATTAACTTTAGATGGTATTACTCGATCTTTATCAGAATGGTCTAATATTAAAGGCGTGTCATATACAGCGGTAATTAGTAGATACAAAAGAGGCGTCTCATTGCCTGACTTATTCTCCAAAACTAGACTAATAGGAGATATGCACAAAGATAGAATCTTACGTCCGGTGTATATGAAAGCTAACGATTGGTGGTATGTGAATATAAACAATAATAGAATAAATCTTAATGTTAGAGGCGAAGACAATCTAGATGCGGCGGCTTCTGCTTTAGCTACGTTAATAGAAAGCGATAACTGGATGGAAATAAGTTCTAAGAAAAGAAAGAAACGTGAAGTCGGTCGTCATTATAACAAAACAAAGAAAGGATGATGTTTAATGTCTCGTGGATATATTTTTCAAGATCTAGATGGTTGTTTGGCTAACTTCTTAGGTTCTGCTCTCGCCCTATTTGGTAAAACTCTTAATGACTGGAAAGAGAATGCGTGGGATTTCGAGGGCGGAAGCGGAATCGGTATTAGTGAAGGTGAAATGTGGAAGGCTATCAATGATAATCAAGACGTAGGTCGTCAGTTTTGGGCTAACTTAGATAAACTACATGATGCTGATGAATTAGTTAAACTCGTAGAAGAAGTGGCTAAGAAAATTGATTTCGACGTAGTTGTTCTGTCATCCCCATCTATGGGTAAACTATGTGAAGCCGGTAAGAAAGATTGGTTATCCAAATATTATCCGAAATATTGTCATCCCTCTAAATGTATCTTTACTTCACGTAAGGAACTGTTAGCTGGCGGTGGAATGAGAGTCCTTATTGACGATAGTGATAGTAACATTGCTAAATTCAATAACGCTGGTGGACACGGTATTCTAGTTCCACGCAAATGGAATCAACTACATGGTATCGCTGATAAGACTGTAGATTACGTTAAACAAGAACTCCTTAATTACGTAGATCGTTTTCATCTTACGTACAAACTATAATGCCTGCTCCAGACTTTCATAATTACGCTGATAAGCTTCACCGCGCTGCTAGTCGAGTGGACGAAAATCCAACCGATGCGCAGCGCGAAGCCCTGAATTATCGTCAGGGTAAAGTGTTTATGCACGGCTTAGACATAGCTATAGAGTATAAGAAAGATAGTTATCGTTCTGGAACTGATAGTTCTGGAAAGAAATGGACGCGGAAGATGAACGCGCATTATGGAAGATTACGTAACACTATAGGTGAAGATGATGAGCCAGTAGACGTATTTATTGGCTCTCATCCTACTAGCCAGTTAGTATTCGTTATTAGTCAACTAGATGACGAAGGCAATCTAGACGAACATAAGTGTTTACTATGTTGTATTAACGTCAAGGAAGCCAAGGACTTATATCTTTCACATTATCCAGATAATTGGGAAGACAAGCATTTAGGCGAAATTCGAACAATGACGATGCCTACTTTTAAGAAATGGTTAAAAACAAAATATCCTGTTAAAAACAAGAAATCGAAACAGGCGTTTATAGAAGTCCCTGTTACCGACGTTAATTCTGTAATTAACAGCATATTCTATAACTGACACAAACCGTTTGTTCTATAATAGAATGAATGAACGGAGATTTAATATGGAACGATCAGACACAGTACTTCTAGAACTCGTAAGTGTTTACAAGTTTAAATGTAAAGCATGTCAGCAATATTGTTATGTTGATCCAGTTGTTCCAACAGAAGAAGAGATAGAAGGATTTCGACGCAATAAGACTAAAGCAGAACAACTACTTAAGCAAATAAAAGAAAGTGATATTGAAGATGAAGACAATGATTTTACAGATGATGTCGACTACGATTTAGTTATGGATGGCGTAGACGCTAAGAAAGATATATCACAAGAAGATCAAGATAGTGTTAAATACGTATATATAGAGAAAGAATCATTCGAGACAGGCGAGTCAGAAGGCGTGTTATGTCGTCATCCGTATGAAGTAATTTGCGATAATTGCGCCACAGTATTCTTTTCTCATACGCACGAATTAGACGAAGAAGATGGCAATTAATCCTAATATAGTTCCTCAGCCTCATCAGCAAGCGTTAACACAAGAAGCCGAACAAGCTGCGAAAGACGACACTGACTTTCGTAAGCTTGTTCTGTGGCACATGGGTTCTGGAAAAGGTCCAGTAAGCCTGATGGCCGCAAATGCTCTTGGGTTTCCTTACTCCGCTGTTGTCCCAGCTGCGTTACGGCCGAACTATATACAGGAAGAAAACAAGTTTACTGACAAATCCATTCCTAGCGAAGTCTTATCATATAATAAGATTACTAAAGGTTACGAGCCTCCGGGCCAGACAGTAATCTTCGATGAAGCTGGAAGATTAGGTCGTCCGTCTGCTCAATCTAGAGCGGCTTACGAACTGGCTAAGAAGAAGAAACATGTTCTTCTTCTTAGTGGTACGCCTATATCGAATCATCCAGACGAATTCTCAAACATATATAACATATTAACTAATAATAATTTGTCGCAGGACGAGTTTGCTAATAAGTTTATAAAAGAGAAAGATGTAACTCCTGGTGGTTTCTTTGGACGACTATTGGGACGGCCTTCTAGCCATGAAACTGTTATTGATAACGAAGATGAATTAAGAAAAGAGTTACAAGGTAAAATTGATTATTACACGCCAAGCAAACCAAACGTACCTATTCAGTATCAAGATATAGAGACGGACATGTCCCCGTCTCAAGCAAATATATATAAAGGTATTTGGAACAAACTTCCTTTATTACTGAAGATAAAGCTCAAGTATGATTATGGTCTAACTGGTAAAGAACTTAGAAATCTTCAATCGTTCGCTGTAGGTCCAAGACAAATTGGACTATCAGAGCTTCCGTTTCAAGATAAACCTGATCCAATTAAAGCCTTCTCGACTTCTGGAAAGTTAACTAAAGCATTCTCCGAACTAAATAACGTCCTAGGCAATAATCCACAGTCAAAGGCTATCATATATTCCAATTTCATTCGTGCAGGATTAGATCCTTATGCTGCAGCTTTGAAGAATAAGAATATTCCGCACGGTATGTTTCACGGTGGACTAAATGATCTAGAACGAAAGAACATGGTTAATGACTTCAATAATGGAAAATTAAGAGTAGCTTTAGTCGGTCCAGCTGGTGCGGAAGGTATTAGCTTGAAAGGCGCTCAACTCATTCAACTTTTAGATCCGCACTGGAATGAAGCTAGAATGAATCAAGCTAAGGCTAGGGGATTGAGATTTGATAGCCACATCGGATTACCGGAAGATCTACAGAACGTAACCGTTCAGCGTTACATATCTAAACTACCGTTGTCTCTCAAGCATAAAGCGCTAGAGCAGCTAGGAGTTGATATGTCGCGTAACAGAGAAGGCACTGACGATTACCTAATGCATTTAGCAGCTAGAAAAGAAAAGATAAACCAACAATTTCTAGAGATACTTAAGGATATTGGAACAAAGAAACAAGCGGACGATTTATCTGATATAGTTTCGTCATTAGACATTGATTATGAATTTATTGAAAAGTGTGCGGGAGTAGTCAGTTATGTTCCACGCAGCGCTGTCTCCTCTGTGCGACAGCACGGCTTATTATCGTCCAAGGCGATGTTAGATAGACCAGATGTGTTGTCTTTAGCTGCTTCCAATTTTAAAACAAATCCAGATGATTTGAAGCAATCTATTAATTCTAGATTAAGCGGATGGAAGCCAGAATCATCTATGGGTCCGAACGTTATGTTTTCGGAAATACCTAAAACTATGGTTGATAAGTTTCCAGATAATCATCCAATGAAGTCTATGGATCTAGTTCCTGTACATATTGATTTAGATAAGCTACTAGCTGATGTTCCAGAGACTAAAATTCACGGACAAGAATTATTGCCGTATAACGAATACCTTAAAAAGTGGACTAAAGATCAATTAGAAAGCAATCAAGACGATCCGTCATTTAGACACAGAAATTTATCTTCAGAAGAGATAAATAATTATATCAATACTGACCCTAATGTGTTGTGGTCAACTTACTATGAGGACGATGGCGCAGGACGGTATGCCCCGGATGTTCCACACGCAGCTGTAATAACTCCTGATGGACGAATATCTACTAAGTATTTGAATTTTGATCATATATTCAATAAAACCTCAACGGATTTAAATCAAATAAAGCAACTCTCAGACGTTAAAGAATACAACGCTAAGACAAATAGAATTCGTGATTTGATTAAGAACAATCCGAGTGATTGGGCAATAGATTCTCACCAGGAACATACAGTAGGATTAACTCACGTGCCTACTGGATGGAGATACCATTTACCGAAACATACGCTATTAGATTTATTTCCAGAAGTTAGACAATCAACATTGAAGACACCTTTTGGTGAAATAGCAGCAGTCTAAATAAGTTACAGTTTTAAGTCACAATAAGTTGTAGCGCCGTAGTGGTTCTACAACTTGTTTTGTTTAATAGGAGTTCACTATGAGTCTGTCTACTTTCATCGCGGCTTTACTGTTACTGGGTCTTTCTGGTGGTATTGGTGTTCTTATTGTTCTTGTGGAAGCAGGACAACCGCATTACGAGAAAAATAAATGGTACTACGTCGGCACAACTATTGCGCCAGCTGTAATATGGATGTTATTCGGTATCGCATTAACTTTAGTGTTTCAATCAATTCATTACTACTTCACGACATAAGGAGCCGCTATGGTGACCCGAGAAGACATGGTAGACGGAGAAGTTTACTGGACGTATGTAGGATCACTGGAAGACATGAACTACAATGAGTTCGGTGATCCAGGAATTGCACGCACCAGACAAGTGAAATTGGATCTATACGCTGGGCGAGCGCATAGCTTCAATAAAGAAACAGGCGAGATGGATTTTGACGCTAACGCTACTGTTTTGGTCGATCCAGAAGTTCTCTATAAGACTGAAGAAGAATGTAACAAAGATAGAGCAGTAGCCTGTCAAGTACACGTAGCACATACACTCGATAAGTTGGCTGCGTGGTTGCCGAAGGATGACGCTAGAGCCAAGAAGATGATGGAACTGTCCACTGAACTTTTAACGGAGGTCTCAAAGTGCTTGTACCAAGAGGAACCGGAAAAGACGGAAGCTATTTCCCCGTCTTGATTCTGCTATCGAAGACAGGAGAACGTCGTGTCATTGAATACGCAGAGATTCCACGAGGAGAGGAGTTTCGTGTGTTAGCTACGAATTTCCTAGATGATTACGTTATCTAAAAAATGAGCAAAATCACGTTATAATAGTATGTGCTGGATACGTATGTATTCAGTACGTACTCTAGATTAAAATTAGTTGGCGTCTTATACTGTTACTTCAGCGCTATTGAAAACGGACAGTATTAAAATAATCCACTAATTTTCTCTAGACAACGTTTTCGTGGTCGTGTATAGTTTTCTGACTGACACGACAAAAGAGTGCTCGCCACCTTTTTAGTTGTCGAGTATAAACAGACCGTCAGCATAATAGTAATGCTCAGAGGTGAAAACTCTGTATGGTGGTTCAAGTCCATCCGGTCTGGCTAGTCTAATGGCGATAGCTAACTGTTACTTCTTTATTTTCCAAAGGTTGTGACGAAGTCACTAACAGAAAGCGATTAATCCTTAGACTTAATACTACCCCTCCAGGATGATTACCTGGATGTCTGAACCTATATGGTCAGACAGTGTAGTGCGGTGACCATACTCCGCACTATATTTCACCGTCAAAGATAGCATCTTTGACTAAGACGTCTTAGTGAGAAATCATTAAGACGTTTCTCGGACAGAATAGCATAAGTAGTTAATGCGCCTGATCGAAAATCAGGAGACGGCTCGTGCGATTCGAGATTTGTCCATTTGACTTTATAGCGAGTAAAGCAGTTCCTTCTTTTGGCGCTGACGGATACGTGCGAATCGTACTAGTGGTGTAATAGTAGCACTTCAGCTTGTAAGCCTGCTTTCAATTTAATCTTAAAGTCAAAATATAACAGGGAGTACGGTAATGATGTATCTGTCGCAAGACGTTTTCATTACTGACTCTCTTCGATAGTACACCCTTCGGGCCTCTACGAAAGTAAGCTCACTCGGAGGGTTTTGAAAAATGTCGCGGATGGACTGGTGTTCGAATGAGGTTCATATCCTTATTTTGATGGGATCGTAACCCATATCCGCCATTTAGCCTGTTAGCGTAATACGCAGATACTTCAACGCCACGCCCTAAATGTCCGTTCGAATCGGACCGAGGGACCACAAATCCCCTGTAATCTAACTGGATAAGATAAGGGCTTCGAAAACTGTGTATGATTCTAATCTACAGGCTACAATACATGACCGTAGCGTTAGGCTTGGTTACTTCTGTTAAAAGTTCCCCCAAGCTAATTTAATCTCGGTCATGCTTTCCGTTCCTCTTTTACAAGGATAAGACGATGGCTACGAAAACGACAACGACGGTGGCGACGAAAAACAAAACAACTAAGGTAGCGACCAAGAGTCCTGCTCCAAAGGCAGCGAAACCGAAGGCAACTACTAAGGCGCGATCCCGCAAGACGTAACATCTTGCTGTTAGCGCTACGAAACAGACTAGATAGTGATAGGTGAAAGTTACTCCATTTCAAGGACGCAATGCGGGTGTAAATCCCGTTATTATCTGACAAGATAATATCGTCTAATTCTAGGACGCGTAAAAATACTTTAACCGATTAATCTTCTAGTCTTTAATACAAGGCAAGCAACATGCATGAGATAGTCCAAGTAGTGATTGGACTTGGTTTCTTGTTACTATTTTCTGGCGCCGGTTTTCTTACTGGTTTAGTAGTGGGCGTTCTGAAAACTAAAAGGAAACAAGAAGAGTTCATGAAAGAAGAATGTTGTTATCTATGCCAAGAAAAATGGAAACATAACAACGATTGGTTGAATATAGACGAAGATTAGTAATACAAGTGGATTGTGTATGTTTAACCTTCCACTTCCAAAATATCCGTGGTGATCTATTACAGATACTTCTTGTAAGAGTCTGTAGATTCGAATTCTACACGTATCGAAAGATGCGTCAGCACATTGGTGAGTGCAAACTGTAATTACTTAATCCCGGATACAAACGTTACGCCCATATCGGACAAGCTATAGGTTCTTGTAGCCTCTGGTATGGTTATAAACCTCCCACAGAAAATAAACCTTCTGTGGGAGTTTTCTTTTCAGTTTTATTTTTATTTATCAGAAAGGCAGTTGGTAGAGGTATGAAGACTAATGTAAAGAACGTGGCAACTCCCGTATTTACGCATGAAGGCGCCAAGGGAGTCAAGATTACGCCAGAACAAGAATTACGCAGAACAGTAATGGCTTGTATGTTGTTCGAAGAGACGGCATACGAAAGTGGCGCTAGTATTGCAGATAGAATTAAGGATTTGATTCCTAAAGTTAAGCCGGACAAAGTAGCTGAGATCGCTATCGCTGCACGCTCGGAACAGAACTTACGCCATACTCCATTATTTATCGTTCGTCAGATGGCGCGACTTGATTCTCACAAACATCTAGTTGGCGAGACGTTACCTAAAGTAATTCAACGCGCTGATGAAATTACAGAGTTCTTGGCGATGTACTGGAAGGATAACAACGGTAAGAAGACGTTGTCGAATCAAGTTAAAATCGGTCTACGCAACGCACTAGATAAGTTCAATGAGTATCAGTACGGTAAATACAAGAGTAATGGCGCTGTCAAACATAGAGATGTTATTTTCCTAACTCATCCAACGCCTAAGAGTGATTCTACTAGTATTACTGTTAATAGAAAATATAAGGACGGCACGGTAGCAACGGTAGAACGACACAGTGACAGTTTGTACGGTAAAATTATTAATAACACACTAGAGACTCCCGATACTTGGGAAGTTCAACTTTCTGGTGGCGCCGATAAGAAAGAAACGTTTACTCGATTGATGAACGAGAAAAAGTTAGGCGCGCTGGCATTCATACGTAATTTACGTAATATGTCTACGGCGGGCGTTGAGAAGAAGTTAGTTGAGAAGTACAGTCAAGAAGTGAATATTGAACGTGTTCTTCCGTTCCGATTCATTTCGGCTGCTACTCACGTTCCGCAGTGGAATTCAATGATAGAGAACATGATGTTCCGTTGTTTGAAAGACCATGAAAAACTATCAGGTAAGACAGCAGTTATAGTAGACAATTCTGGATCTATGCACGGACCGAAAGTCTCTGCTAAGTCAGAAATAGATAGAGCGCAAGCGGCAGCAGCGTTAGCTATTCTAGTTAGAGAAATCTGTGAAGATTGTCTTGTAATCGGTTATGGTACTGATGCTGCGATTATGCCGGATTACAGAGGATTCGCGCTAGCAGAGAAGATTCGTAAAGGTCCAGGCGGCGGTACTAATACAGCGAAAGCGTTGAAGTTAGCGGCTGAAAATAAGTACGATAGAGTCATAGTTATAACTGACGAACAATCAGCAACTAAGATTCCTAAGCCAGAAACTAGCAAGGCTTACTTTATAAATGTCGCTCCATACAAGGTCGGTATTGGTTACGGTGATTGGGTGCATATAGATGGGTGGTCAGATTCAGTCATAGATTATATACAAGAATTTGAAAAGTATATGTCAGCGTAATTAACTAAACACGCACTTTAACGAGTGCGTGTTTTATTTTAACTATTGCTAAAAAATGAGCAAAATCACGTTATTATATATTGATGTAGAGTATGTAGCTCTACAAAACCCTGTATGGGAGATACCATGAAAACGGTGCTGTGTTTGATGCTGGCTGTTTGTGTTCTCGCTTCGACTGGTTGTTCCCGCCGCGCGCTTGGTGATGCGCTTGGTGATGGCCCTGACCGTCCTACTGTCTTCGGCAAGCAGATGCAAGGCAGCGACTTCAAAGTCGAGGACATCGGCAAGGACAGTACGGTCAAAATGCGAGAGCGCTACAACGACGGACAGACTGTGACACTGTGGTGTATGCCCGCTCCTCCAACTGACCTAACTTCGGACAAGATCCTGAACCCCATCCGAGAGAAGATCAAGAATGAAGCTGGCGAAGGAGCGAAGATTATTGTGGATGGCGACTACGTCCTTGTGACTCCACAGGGCGCAACCGAGGCCAACGTCCACAAGTTGTCGTGGTATACTGGAACGTCCAAAGAGATCTATATCTCAGACGCCCTGGTGATCGGGGGAAGTCGGGAGTCGGCGGACGAGTTAACAAAGAAGGTTCGAGAGAAGATCCTTGAACCCAATCCGTGACCAATCGACTAGAGCGCCTATTACTACCTCCCTGTATGCGATATGGCGCTCTAGTCGGTTATAATTTAACTCGTGTCTATATGTGTAAAAGGGACGTATATGGAATGAGAAGGCGGTCGACAATACGCGAAGTACGCAGCTTCGTATATTGTAGAATGCGCTAGGTCTCCCATCTCATGATACAGCCACAGATCGCAGCTGTTCCACGAGTTATCGAAAAAGCGTACGACGTAAACTCCCCCTAAAGGAGAACGACTAGCGCGACGAAGAATTCTGTAGCTTCCTGTCGTAAGAGTATCGCAACTAAGACACTTCAAGTTGTGACACTCATTTTCACACCACAAACGACAAATACAGAATCTTATTGGACTGGAGCTGTCTTTATGTCGCAATTGACAGCCGTACGTTTTGTTTACTTGTTCGATAATAGCGGGTTCGATTAATCTTGCTTGTTTTTCGCCCCTAGCTTAACGGTCAAAGCGCCATCCTTATAAGGTGGGTCATATCTGGGTTCGAATCCCAGGGGGCGGATTTAGGAAAAGAGTTCAAGATTTTACTTGATTTCTTTAATTACACCTATTAAAGTCTGTATGTGTTTCATATATTCTTTCAACAGGTGTAATGTGAGTAACAGAAAAGCAAGAATACTAAACGGTTATCGTTTAGTACATTTACCGGATCATCCGAAAGCAATGCATACTTCCGGGTATGACGGCTACGTGTACGAACACATATACGTAACCGAGAAGTATTCTCGCCCGATTAGAATAGACGAAGTAGTGCACCATCTAGACGGCAACAGATCAAATAACAACATTTCTAATTTGCTAATAGTAAGTAGAGATCAACATAACAAGTTACATGCTTGGATGAACGCCGGTGCTCCTGGATTAGCTAGTATGGTTAATAAGGGGGCGATCTGTTCAACGAGGATAAGCGAGATAGTTGTGTGTCCTATTTGTGATCATACAGTACAGATAGGAAAAGGTAACGCAATGTACTGCAGCGATGTATGTCATCATATTGCTGTTAGAAAAACCGACCGGCCTACAAAAGAAGTCTTATCGGCAGAAATACAATCCATGCCTACTACTAAAGTAGGTAAGAAATACGGTGTTTCTGATAACGCTGTTCGCAAATGGGCTAAAGCCTATGGTATTACGCATCTGCTTCCAAAGAAAAAGAAAAACATCAACGACTGATGGTGTTCCAGAACAACAACCACTTAGCGACCGAAGTGGTTGATTCTTTACAGGTCGCAAGGAGTAGCGCTATGAAGCTTGCTTTCTCGTCCTTGTTTGCTGGTATGAGTGAAGACGCCGCCAACAAGCAAGTGGCGACAACTGTCTTAGAAGCGAAGAAGACACTACAAGAGGCCAACAACAAGAAGTTGGCAACGTCCACTGTCAGCATTTTGACCGCCGCGCAGGAAGTCGTCACAGGCCAGTTGACCCTCGTTCGCTCTCTCCGCAAACAGGAGAAAGACGCTACGGAGAGGATGCGGAAGGTCAATCTCGCGAATGCGTACTTCGAGGAGACTGGAAACTTCGGTCCTCTCGCGGCGTACTTGCCGTCTCACATCGTTCAGGTGGTGTGTCGAGAGCTTGGCGTCGATTACCCGACGCACGAGGAGCAGAAGATTCCCGACGGCTGGAAGCCGAAGGAAGTCAAAGACGAAGTCGTCACCCCGGAAAACAAAGACGCTCCAAAGGCGTGAACGTAAGCTAGGGACTGTCCCGTGAAGGCCGGGACTGTACTACGCACAGTTAAGTGCGTAGTACACTCCGCTTTAATTACGTTATTAATTAGGTTCCTACTACAAGTGCTTCATGCCGACGTAGTAAATATGAGTACATATTGAATCCGGTTGATCTGGATTCGGAACATGTGTCCTTCGTAGTGTACTGAACACACTGAGTTGGAGTGTTAATTAATACGGAAAAAATATTAAACAAGAAGTATTAATATACACAAAGATTCAGAGACGGTAGTTGTCGTGGCTACCCGAAGGAACTGGGCTAGTAGCTCAATAGTAGAGCGCTGGGTTGTGGTCCCGGAGGTTGCGGGTGCGAGTCTCGTCTAGCCCCCTTACTTGAACAGATGGTGTGACAATGGGTATTAGCGTAAGAAGGAAATTAGATATATTCATCCGAGATAACTTCATTTGCTATATATGTAATCGCAAGGTTTACTACCGTCCGATTGAACGTTTGCGTGGACGTATTAAATCAGATGAAGCGACTGTAGATCATATCGTTCCAAAAATCAAAGGAGGTAGTGATCTAGATGACAATCTGAAGACATGCTGTTATAAATGTAATTGTAAAAAAGGTAGAAGCGAATTGTTCACGTTATCTACTGAGGAGTATTTAATTGCGCAGGAGATATTCAGCGAAGTGATTATGTTACATTCGTTGATTAGTGACCGCAGTCGTCCTAGTAGACGAAGATATAAGATAGCTAGATACGTAAGATGCGCTACTAAGAATGCTAAAATTCGCGCGCTAATGATATCTGCTTACATGAAAGAATGTTTGTTCCTGCCCTCTCCTGGTGTTTTGCTAATGACTAACAAGCCGACTAGTATATGAGAACTTTTGCGAATCACAGAACTTACATGTAATATTCCGACTACTCACTAGCCCGTGGTCGCATGTTCTTACCGTTCCCAATGCGCAGGGGATGGCCAAGTTGTGTAAGTTCGCAGTGAGTGTGATTTGAGTGGATTGGTCGTTGACGAACGCCATCCACTTTCGAGTATACTAGTCGGCGTTGCACACGCCCGGCTCTGTTATTGACACCGACCGAGGCGTTCTCGGGTATGGGGTATTCTCTAGTCAATTTCCACAGAGCCGGGCGTTATTTTATAATAAGGGTAGTACGATGGCAGATAACAAGAAAGACGAAAAGAAGAACAAAATCAAGATGTGCAAAGTCGATGATGCCGACTTTACTACAGCTTGTCAATTGGCTGACACGCCGGCAACGCACCGGCAATATAGAAAGTGGCTACAAGGACGCGGTAAAGCATATGCTATGCGCTCAGATGCGCGTACGGTGTTAGCCGCTTAACCAACTACAAAGGATCGCCGCGCCTCAAACGTGAAGTCCGTCGCGTGCGATCCAAAGTAGAACTGTTGTAATCTATCGGGACGTGGGATTAGCAGTGTCCATCGTCTAAGGAGTACTGAGAGTCTTGAAACAAATGGGAGATCGTGGTAACAGCGGTCTCTGAAACTGATCAAGGTAAAACTACTCAGTTTTGGCATAACAGCACACCTATAGATTACAACAGTTATATGCTACTATTATGGTGTTCTATATACCATTCACAGTAGTGTTGTATGTCTAATAAGAAATGTAAGAATTGCGCTGAGACCAAAGACGCATCCGAGTTCTATCCTGCGCGGCAAATCAGCAAGAAAGGCCAAGTATGTAATTACCGCGATTCTTATTGTAAGCCTTGTAGAAATGAATATTCAACAGAACGAAGACGAAATATTAAACGTCTTGCTGTCGATTATCTTGGTGGCGCGTGTACTGATTGCGGACTAAAGACAGATAAAACAGAAGTATATGATTTTCATCATATAGATCCTTCTCAAAAAGATTTTGCTATAAGTCAAAATTCTAAATCGTTCGAGACAATTAAACTCGAATTAGATAAGTGTGTCTTATTATGTGCTAATTGTCATAGATTACGACATTACTAATACGCCGAGATGGTGGAACTGGTTTACACAGAAAATTTAAAATTTTCCGTCCGTGAGGACATCCGGGTTCGACTCCCGGTCTCGGCACTCAGTCGGAATCCCCCGACTGTAAGGAGAAAGACTATGAAGACTCGTCTGATGGCTGCGTTCTTGATGATGGCTGCCGCCGTTGGTGTGTCTGGCGGTGCCAGCTACAGCACTATTGAGAAAGGCGACATGCAAGGCGCCTGGGTGAATTCAGGAACGACTACCGCCGGGTTCTACGCGCGTGATTCGCAGGGGCAAGCGGCGCTGGCCTTTTACAAGGACAGAACCGGGAAGCCGAAAGCAGCGGATTTCGCTATTACTGCAATGAAAGATGAGATGTTCTTTCAAATCGTAGACGACAAAGGCGAGGTCCACAAAGTTCCCGTGACTGCCTTGTTGAAACTGAAATAACAGGCTGGCGTAAACAAAAGACATGCTGAAGAATATTCTTCAGTATGTCTTTTCAAGCTCCGATAGCTCAACTGGTAGAGCAAAGAACTTTTAATTCTGAGGTTGGGAGTTCAAGCCTCCCTCGGAGTACTAACGCGTAGTTCGTCGATCATTTCTTGAAACAGGAGAAGAACAATGTTGCGTGTCGATCAAACATGTAATCTTCCGGATGGTTATCGTGATTCTATCCACGTCCCGTTCGTGGTTGCAGAGATGCATCACGAAGCTTACAAGGACGCGACTAAGCAAGTCGTTCCAGGTCAGCACGTTAAGTTCATCAATGTTACTGATGACTTTGAACTGACTGAAGGACGTCACTATATAGTGATACCGTGCGCGAAAGAAGAGGCACACGGCCTTGCTAACCCGTTCATCGATGATATATCGATGTATGACAGATTTATGGTTATGTTATTTCCTGGTATAGCAGGAGAAACAAGCCATACGTTTGATATACGTCTGAAAGGACGAATAGTTGAGAGGACGATTTTGGAGTCTCAACTAGCGCAACAAAAGACAGACGATCCCGCATGCGCTGGATGTTGGCACATTCGTAATAATCGTCTTGAAAGATCTTAGTAACACACGGCGCTCTCAGGCTGGAAAAGACAGCGTATCGGGCCTCCAAAATCGGTGCCTCTGGAAGCGGGGCATCAATTTCAATCCTGGCCTGATGGACAATAATGTCGAGAGCGCCTCCATACACCACGCCATTGGTGTTATGTCTATGTGTGCCAAACTGTGAAGTCCTAGAACTAGTCGAGGTTGTCAGCCTCAGACGGCGAAGGGATGGAGAATGGAACAACACACATAGGCTAAATCGGTACTCTAGGATGGCTTACGTCCCAGAGAAACGCAGCCGACACCTCCCGGATTTGCTGCGGGAGAACAATACATCTAGTCTGGGAGTGTATCCTGGGTTTAAGTGGTTCAATCCCACGCTGGGGATAACCTCCCTGGTATAGTCAGTTTGGTTACTGATCTAGATGTATTTACGGCCCGTTAGTGTATAGGATCGCACACAAAGCTTCTACCTTTGAGGGCCAGGATCGTTACCTGGACGGGCTACTAAAGAGCGCTTGCGGCTCTTTTTTAGTTATCGCACAACTAAATATCTCCCTTTCGCCTGTCATAATATTTTGATGAGTATAATGTCTATACTCATTTTCCATGTGGCACTGTCTAAAGGGAGTAGACCGTGACTAGAACGAAGGCATCGTTTTTTCCGACACCGTCCGCGTCCACGTTTGAGCAAGACATCAAGCAAATTGCGAGTGGAGCGTTCCGGTGCAGAAAGTCAGTGTTTCTGAACAGAGAGATTCTTCTGTTCCAGAAGACTGGCGTACCAAGAAAATACGCCGAGCGTCTCATACGTTCAGTCGAGCAGACACAAGAGTCCAAAGTCTACGACATTTATCTCAGAGCGGATGAAGTGGGCGACGGGCACGGCAAGTTTACCGTCTTCGTCTACGGTCGGCGCGTCCAAGCGCTGGCAAAGAAATAAAACTCTACGCTCGCCAAGGATTGGCGAGTTGTTTTAAGTTTTATTTTTAGTTATTATAGAGCAATGTTAAAACCACCGACTAAATGGGAAGAAGTTCCAACGGCTGTACGTCTTGCTCTACAAGATGTTAAGTCAATGCGTAAATACGCAAATAATGGCCTTCCTGTATTAGATCAATTAACAGATGTAATGGGTTGGAAGTCAGGTCCAATTAATGAGAATTGGGGTGGTCCTAGACCATTAACAAATACGTTAATTGGCGGCGGGTTAGCGGCATTAGGCGGATATGGTATAGGCCGTCTAGCAGAGAACATAGCTCCAGATGGAACGTTTGCAGAAGGTGGCCCTCGAAAGCGATTTGCTCTATTAGGCGGATTGATGGGGGCTGCTCCGGGCTTATATCAAACATTTGATAACGCAAGAATGGGAGCTAAGCCGTGGGATCAGTGGCCTCCAACATTAGAAGAGAAGCAATCTAGTGCAAACAGATTTAGCGTATACAATCCAATAATTAATGCTGAAGCAATGCAACGAACTGTAATGGAAGATATACATACTCCATTACAGCTTAGAGCCGCTACGGCAGGGTTATTAGAAGCTTCTTCTCAGGTAGCGGATAGACCGTGGATTTCTGCTTCTGATATTGCTAGAGTGGCAATTGGAACAGGAAGTGGAACAGCCGCTGGCTACTTAGCCGGTACTACATTAGCTGCGCTAGCTGGAACAAGTCCTAAAGTAACGAAGTCACTACAAGATGCAGGATGGTACGCCGGACTATTAAAAGCTACTATTCCTTCTGCTCTTAATTTGAGATAATAGAAAGAACTAACATGCCAAGTATTAACGTCAACGGCGATAAGATTTATCACTATAGAGATGATAAAGGTAAGATTCTTCAGAGTTTCTATCATGATAGAGGAAGTATAGTCATTGTTGATTACGAGGGGTATCACGATCATCCTCCTGGTTCTAAATATAGAAAAACACTAAGTAAGATTAAAGAACTGTTTAACAACTCTGTTCTTATGCTTAAAGAACTAGAGGATCTGAAGATCGGTAGCGGTAATGCTTGGGCTAAAGACGAGTACTATAAGACTTTACGTTTAGTAACAGCGATGGAAAGCGCAATCAAGGACGCCGAGTATCACGGCGATTACAACGATCCGACTTTCCTAAGTGAAAAAGCTGCTGAAGCGGCACGAAATAATAGAGTACGTAGAGATTACTCTAAGAGCGGCTTATGGTTGCCGGGAGATAAGTAAGTTGCCCTTTAAAAATTTACAGCAGATGAAAGCGTGTTACGCTAAGAACGATCCTAATTGGAACTGTGAAGAGTTCAAAGAGCACACAGATATGAAGAATCTTCCGAAAGGCCCAAAAGCTAAAAAGAATAAACAAGATAATACGGAGGTTACTGATAAAGTAGCTTTCGCACTATCTTTTATCGCTATGTGTGGCGAACTAGGATTAGACACGCCAGAAGAAATCACTAAACAGGCTAAAGTAAGCTTAGAGACATTTTCTAAGACTAGTTTCGAGCTGCCTGACGTATTTGGCGCAGCAGGAAAAACTTTAGGCGTTGGTGCTGATGTTGTTCGCGCAGGCGCGCTAGCTGGGGCTGTAGGCTTTCCTTTCATGGCTGGCGCTGGAGCAGGAGCACTAATAGGGAAAGCGCGTAATCAAATCGATAAAGAAGACTTGGACGTTATGCGACGAGAAGCCATTTCACGAGCTTATCAACGAAAACTTAATGAACTTAAGTTAAATATGGCCGCGCACGACATGGAAAATTCAGATCCGAATACGTATAAAGTGATTGGATAAAAATGTTTAGTTCGCCAGTAACGCCGAAGTACAGACACCTAGAAACAGACGAACAAGGAAGACCGTTATACTGGCATACGAGTATGGACGGCTACCCTTCTTTAGAGCAACCAGAGCAGCAACTAACAGACAAAGAAAAAGCCTTAACTGAACTTCAATACGCTCCAGGATACGCCTACTTCGAGTTACCTAGAGATAAAGGCGAATACTTGAAGTTGATTGATAAGATAGCGAACGGTTTGTATTGGATGTTAAATAAGAAAACAGAAACGGACAAGAACGATCCTGCCAAGATGCATTGTCATATTGAATGGGTAGTTCCTACTTCAACATACGTTAAACAGTATATTAAATAGAGAATAAATAAATGATAGGAGACATCCTTTCTTCCCTAGGTGTTGATACTGCGTCTCCTAACGGGGAAGCACTGAGACAGCTCCTACATATGACTGCGTTAGGCGCCGGCGCCGGCGTAGCTGGGCGATCTGTGCTAGGACTTACTAAACCGCCTGATCCAGAAGGTCCATCAGAACAGAAGCCGTTAGTGGTTGTAGTTCCAAGACCAAAGCAAAAGCTCCCGCAGATAGAGGGACGTAAATTCGCTAGCGACGTTAACCCTATAGCGGACTGGTTAGACAATAATTTAGGACATTCTGGTTTATCCAGCTTTTTGCGTAATAATCGTTTATTACAGAACACCGCTTTTGATGGAAGTGACGCTAAGAACTGGGCGGAAGTTCCTTGGGTAGTTCCAGGAGCTATTGCTGCTGTTCCTGCTGCTACTTATGCTGGCTATAGAGGACTAGACTCTCTTATATCATCGAACAGAAAACGTAAAGCGGATAACGCTATTGATAGCGCAAAGCAAGAATACCAGAACGCGCTAATCCAGCGTTATTCTGGTAACAAAGTATCGTCAGACAACTTAGTTAAGATGGCTGATGCTATTGAAGACTTGTTTGATTTGTTTAAGAAAGCGTACGATAAGAAAGCAGAGGCGCCTACTACGGGCGAAGTAGCTAGAACGTTACTGTTTCCTGGTACGTTAGCTGGCCCAATCGGCGCTGGTGCAACATTAGCGTCAATGGGGATGTTCGGCGGCTTAGGAGGTATGCTTGGACATAATTATACGCGTGATGATATTCTTTCAAATATTAAAGCGCGTAAACTTAGAGAAGCAGAAGAAGACGCTGCGCGACATACCCCACCTGTAATTGTTGCTAAGTTCGTTGATCCCGATCAACAAAAACAACCGGGTAGATTCAGTTCGTTGTTCGGCCGAAGTAATTCGGGTCCGCATCTTTCTTAATAATAGAAAAACATCTATTCAAATTGCGCCCCCGACGATTTAATATCTTTGGGGGTATTTTTGTTTAACATAAATAGAAGATAACATGCACGACGATACATATTTAGAAGTTAAAGAAGCTGCTGATACCATCACATCAGTTACGCCGCCTGTTACTGATCCTCTCGCATCGGCTCCGAAGCCAGTTAATCTGCGTAGATTCGGTGATCACAACGCAGCTAGAGAAGCTATTTTTAGCAATGCGTTAAACGCTGTTTCTTCTATTAAGCCAGTCGAAAACTCACGGTATAGACTGGAGATAGGAAATCTAGGATATGTAGGACATCACGACATTAAGCCATCGGACGAAAAGAAAGCACTGATGACAGATCAAACACTTTCTCGTCGTCTAGTTGGCGACATGAAGTTGATTGATAAGTCGACTAACAATGTAGTCGATAATAAAAGAACGACTATTGCTCACGTTCCGTACTTAACGAATAGAGGGCTATTCATTATGGACGGTAATCAATCTATTCTATCGAGTCAGCAACGTCTTGATCCTGGTATTTACGCACGTAAGAAAGCATCTGGTGAAATTGAATCTCACGTCAACGTCGCGGCAGGCCAAGGTATCAGTCATAGAATACGCCTAGACCCGGAAACAGGTGTATTCAAGATTGACATTGGGCAAGCTGAAATCCCTATTATGGCAATGTTGGGAGCGTTGGGCGCGTCTAATGATGAACTAGATAAAGCATGGGGTAAAGAACTTACAGCGGCAAATATTAAAGCTGCTAAACCGCACCATCTAGATCGTCTATGGGAGAAGATGGGAACTAGAGGCCCAGTAGAAGATAAAGCTAAAGCACTGTCTGAGATTGTTAATAAATTCAAACTAGATCCTTGGACGACAAAGAGAACGTTAGGTAAGTCGCATGCGACTTACAGTAAAGACGCTGTATTGGACGCCACGTCTAAGTTATTGAAGATTGCTAGAGGTGAAACAGAACCTGACGACCGTGATAGTATGGTCTATTCGTCTCTATGGGCACCGGAGCACCTTATTGCCGATAGTCTTGCTCGTTCACAGAGTCATCTAAACCAAGCACTATGGCAAGCGACTAATCAAGGAAGTTTAAAGAATATTCAACCGGGCGTTATTTCCCCGGCTGTTCGTTCGTTGTTCCTTAATAGTGGTCTGGCTATCGGGCCAGAAGGTTCGCACGGCACAGAATTCGTAGACCACGGAGCGCGTATCACTAAAGTTGGGGCTGGCGGTATTAGCCGGTCCGCAGATGCTATTCCTAAATCAGCGCGAGATGTGAGTCCGTCTCAGCTGGGATTCGTGGATCTGTCCAAGGCTTCAGAAAGCACGAACGTCGGTGTAGACGGTCGCGTTGCCTTTGGTGTCAAGACAGGAGACGACCACAGGCTATACGCACCATTTAGACATATTAAGAGTAATAAAATTACTTATGTTAGCCCGAGAGACTTAGCAGATTCTACAATAGGCTTTCCCGGAACTATTAAATCAAAGAATGAGTATGTTCCGGCTATTAAAGATGGGCGTCTGTTGTATGCTAAGAAGAGTGAAGTAGATTTTGAATTACCGACTATGGAACAATCATTTTCTCCTATTTCCAATCTAGTACCGATGAAGTCGGCAGATAAAGCTCAGCGGGCAAGTATGGGTTCCAGGTTTGCCGCACAAGCTTTACCTCTACTACATAGGGAAGCGCCTTACGTTCGTAACGAAGTACCAGGACAACCTGGTACATCTTTTCATGAAGTATATGGCAAACACATGGGGCCGACTTTTGCGGATAAGTCTGGCACAGTTTCACATGTAGATAATGATGAAATTCACATAAAACATGACGATGGAACAGAAAGTGTTAAGTATTTATGGAATAATCTTCCTGCAGGTAGAAAGGTAAGATTACATTCGTTTCCGTTAGTGCAGACAGGAGATAAAGTTGGAGCAAATCAAATTCTATCTAGTTCTAACTTCACAGATAACAAAGGACACGCGGCATACGGACTGAACGCTCGCGTTGCTTTCATTCCGTATATCAAACCGAAGCACGGATACTCGACATACGAAGATTCTATTGGTGTTTCAGAGACAGCGGCTAAGAAATTTACATCCGATCATTTATTCGTAGAAGATCATCTGCACTCTGACACATCCATACCGGGAAAGGCGGCATATTTAGCTGCCTTTCCCGGTAAGTATAAATTGGATATGTTGAAGAATTACGATGACGACGGCGCTATTAAAGTTGGACAGGTTGTTAACTCTGGCGAACCATTAGTTCTCGGAGTTAAACGTCGCCAAGACGGTTACGGCGTCGGCAAATCGGCTAAATCTGCTTTAGCTGATAGTTCTGTGTTATGGGACCATGACGAAAGCGGTGTGGTAACTGATGTTTATAAGACTAACAAAGGTACTCGCGTAGCAGTTAATACACAGAAGGCGTTGAAAGAAGGGGACAAGCTCTGTTATGACGGAGCTACTGATGTTCTTACTAAAAATGGTTGGAAGAACATAAAAGATATTAGTGTTAATGATAAAATCTGTACGTTGTTAGACGGAGAGAAGTTTGATTATATAAATCCAGCTTCGGTTCAGTCTTTCATGCATAAAGGACCGATGTATCATTTAGAGACAACACAAGTCGATTTATTGGTTACTGACAACCATAAATTATACGCCAAGCCGCGCTACAGAGATGACTTCGGCTTGTACGAAGCTAAGGATCTTTTTGGTAAACGTTATCGTTTAAAGAAAAATGGCGTATGGAAAGGTAACAGTCCTAAAGAGGTAATTATTTCTGGCGTAGAAGTTAAAGCGGGCCAATCAGGAAACGGAGTTAGAACCACAGACGACATTGTTATGTCTACAAAGACATACATGATGTTGTTGGGGCTGTATTTATCTGAAGGTAATACTTTCAATGATCCTAAAGCCGGTAATTACGGTTTCGAGATTCATCAAGTGAAGCCGCACTCCAAAGCTGAGATTAAAGAAGCATTAGATGAGGCAGGTATTAAATACACGGTCGCGAAAAATGGATGTACTTTCCGTATATATAGCAAGAATTGGCTGATGCATTTACCGAAAAAGCTGTCTTATGAGAAATACATTCCTAATCATCTATTTGATTGGGACAAAGAAGATCTGGAAGTATTGTATTATTGGTTGATGTTAGGAGACGGTTGTCAGACTGGTACAGGCCATTCTTACGTTTCAACATCCAGACAGTTAGCTGAAGACGTGCAACGGCTAGCCTTACATATCGGTATGTCTGCTAATATCGACTACAGAGACGCTACTACGGGAGTTATAAAAGGTAAGAAATACAATTTTAGAAAAGTCTATTATGTTCGTATTTATAGATTTAAGAACAATCCAGAGATAAATCACGGCCACGTTAAGACACAAGGCGGTCAGATCGAGGAATGGGTCGATTACGAAGATAACGTATATTGCGTGACTATGCCTAAAGGCCACGTAATATACGTCAGACGCAACGATAAGACTGTTTGGTGTGCTAATAGTGGTTTTCATGGCAACAAAGGTGTCGTGTCAATTATTCCAGATCATCTTATGCCACAGGGAGAAGACGGTCGTCCACTTGAAGTTGTTTATTCCACTCTAGGTCTAGTTAGTAGATGTTACGATGCGGATACGGAGTTCCTTACTAGAGACGGCTGGAAGAAAGGAGCTGATGTAAATAGGAAAGATGAACTAATGGCTTATGACACGTCTAATGGAAATATGCTCTTTTCTGAGCAGATTGACGATATGTTCGTTAATGATTTCGATGGTCAAATGTTTAAGTTTGACGCCGGACACGCTGATTTTATGGTGACACCAGGACATAAGGTCTGGGCGCGACAGGAGCACAACAGAACTTGGAGACAGACTACTGTTGATAATATCTACGGTAACGGTAAGCGGTGGTATATTCCTACTATTGGTAATAATGAAATAGATCCAAATGCCAAATCAGAGGATTTTACGCTTCCACATTTAGAATCGTATTGGAGAGTTAAAAAAGAATTAACGAAAGAGATAGTGATACCTGCGCTAGATTGGGCTGCGCTATTAGGTTGGTATATAGCTGAAGGACATTACACTAAACAGAAACATAAGTCAGGTACGTCTTCTGGATCTACTGTGCATATAGCACAGTCTAGAGAAGCTAATCCTGAAAAATGCAGAATACTAGAAGAATTACTTAATCGATTACCTTTTGGTTGGCACTATAACAAAGGTAATAAATCGTATGTTATACACAGTACTAGACTTGGATCATGTTTAAGTAAATACGGAAAGAGCCATGAAAAGTACGTAGATGAGTGGGTATTTCGTCAGCCGTATGAAGTCCGACAAGCTTTTTTAGACGCTTACTGGTTAGGTGACGGCAATATTACTGTATATAAACGAGGAGCTGTCACTGCTAAGGCGGGTACTACTAGTAGAAGATTAGCAGACGATCTACAGAGATTAATCATATATCAAGGCCACAACGCTTCTGTACGTTTACGTAAACGTGATAACAGAGCTGACACATATACGCGTCCTTATCGTCCTATGTGGTCGGTACAGATAGCGTTACAACGTAAAGAGATATCTCTTGCTTGCAGAAAAACAAGTCATGAAGGCTGGAGCAAAGTAGACTATAAAGGAAAAGTCTATTGCCCTTCCGTATCTACTGGTTATGTGATGGTGCGGCGTAATGGTAAGATTTGTATTTTAGGTAATACGAATCCTGCCCATATCATAGAATCCGCTCTTGGTAAAGTAGCAGAGAAAACTGGTAAGCCGTATGTTATTAGAGATTTCGATGATATACAGAACTTAGCACAGTTCGCGCATAGAGAACTTCAGAAGCATGGATTGAAGGATAAAGAGACATTATACGATCCAGAGACTGGCGTCAGTATTCCAAACGTCGCTACTGGAAATATGTATATTGCTAAACTTTCCCATATGTCAGAAGGTAAGGCTAAGGGTAGAGGAGCTTTAGGTGGATATGACGAGTCTGGTCGTCCGTTAAGAGGACAATCAGGTAAGGCACAGAGAATGTCTATGGGCGATACTTCCGCTATTCTTAACTATGGTAGCGGTAAAGTACTTCACGACCTTAAAAACTTTAGAGGCCAAGCTAACGACGAGATGTGGTTATCGTATATGTCAGGGTATCCGTTGAAGAATCCTGGCGTTAATAAACCATATGAGCGTTTCTTGGAAATGCTTAAAGGCGTTGGTGTTAATCCTGTAAGGGATGGTGATAGAGTACAGTTGATGGGCATGAAGCAGTCCGACTTGGATTCACTAACGGAAGATAGAGAAATACAGAACGCAGAAACATTGGACTTCTCTAAAGAAGGAAGACCAGTACCAAAAGGACTATTTGATACAGACTTAACCGGCGGACCAGACGGATGTTTCCACTACGATACTAAGATACTCACCGATAATGGACCTGTCTCCATTGGCGATATAGTAGAATCAGAACTTCCTGTTAACGTATTGTCATACGATTGGAGCAAATCTTCTTTCGTTTTCAAGCCGGTTGTAAATTGGTTTAAGAATAACGTGTCTGGACTCGGTAGAGCTAAATTAAAACACGCGTCTTCAGTATCTGCGGCTAAGACGCCTTCTTTGGCTCCTCGCAGCTCGTATAACGCCGTGTGGGCCACGCCTCTGCATTCGGTATACGACGACATAGGAAATAAATTAAATATAAAGGACGCGGCCTATGTGATGATGGCTGAGGAACTATTAACAGACGACCAACTACAAGTATTGTATGGTGGTGCTTTAGGCGATAGCTTTATCGCTCCTGATGGTTATTTGCATATTCGTCATACTACGAAACAAGAGGCGTATCTCAGGTTTAAAGCTGATGTATTTAGAAACTTATTTACTGATAAGAGTATTAGTGTAGGCAGACACGAAGCATGGAACAAACAACACGAACATATTTCTTTTAATACTCGGTCGTCTCCTGGAATTATGGAAGCGCGGAACTTATGTTATCCTAACGGGGCTAAGCAAGTATCACAGGAATGGTTAGATAAAATAGACGCACTAGGATTGGCCATTTGGTATCAGGATGATGGTTGTCTCAGTAAAGTAAAAGGATATAACAAACAAAAAGTCGTATTGTGTACTGAAGGATTCAATAAGAAATCTGTATATATGATTGCGGATTGGTTACGGAATAAATGGCAATTGCAGTGCTCTATATATAGAGGTAATAAGAAATACGGACGTAGAGATATGGGATGGCAAATTCATCTAAGTAAGGAGGCGTCCAGTAGGTTTCTGAAGTTGGTAGCGCCGTACATAGTGAAATCCATGCAATACAAATTAGGTAATCCTCCGCTTACAGATAAATGTAGTGCGTGTAATGCGACCATTACGCGACAGAGAAATGTTTGTGATGTGTGTAGAGCAAATAAAATTAAATCTTTCGGCGCTTCTAAAATAGATAGAAGTAACCGAAAGATATTTGGTAATAGTAACAAAGCTAGAGCCTGGGCGGATAGTGTAACAATGTGTACTGAACCTAAAGAGACGATCGAATATGCCGATCTTCTGTTATCAGCAGGATCTAAATTAGCTGGAGTACTATCCGCTATTCCGGAAGTACCACCTATGCGATTAATCAAAACCGAATCAGTTTTTGATTTTCCAGAGGGTGATCATCGTCTTAAGATTAGAACAGCTTACGACATAGAAGTTGCTGATAATCATAACTATTTTGCTAATGGTGTGTTAGTTAGTAATTCTAAATGGAGTAAGATAACACTTCATGAGCCGCATCTTAATCCAGTCTTTGAAGATCCTACTCGTAGACTTCTTGGATTAACAGAGAATAAATTTAGAGACGTAATTGCAGGTAAGGAGAAACTATACAACAAGACGGGCATGGAGGCGATCAAGTACGCATTAGATAATATTAATGTGGAAGGAGAGATTAAGAAGTGTAGAGACACTTTAGCGACTGGTAAGAAGACTGCTAAGGAAGAAGCAGCACGTAAATTAGGTTATTTAAAGGGAGTAGAGCGTACTGGTGTTAAGCCTTCGGACTGGTTCTTGAATGCTGTGCCTGTACTGCCTCCTACGTTCCGTCCTATTCGTGCAAGTGGATTCAATGACAGCGTTGTAGTAAGTGATCCTAATCTTCTTTATAAGGATCTATTTGAACTTAATAAAGTCGTTAAGGAGCTACATGGAAAGGTTGATCTCGGCGATGAGAAGTTAGCATTGTATGATGCGTTCAAAGCTGTAACTGGTCTTGGTGATCCTATATCAACTAAGAACGTACAGAAGGGCGTTAAGGGTTTGCTGCGTGACGTGATTGGTACGTCAAGTAAGTACTCTTTCGTGCAGCAGAAATTGTTAGGCTCGTCTGCAGATCTTTCTGGTCGTGGTGTTATTGTTCCGAATCCTGATTTAGATATGGACTCGATTGGTGTTCCAGAAGAGTTGGCATGGGATTTGTTTAATCCGTTTATTGTTCGTAGGCTTGTACGCCAAGGGATTCCTAAGATTGAAGCAATGAAGATGTCGAAGGAGAGATCAGACTCTGCTAGAAAAGCGATGATTGATGAGATGGGTGATAGAATTGTCACTGCTACTCGTTATCCTGTACTACATAAGTTCGGTGTGCAAGCGTTTCGTCCTCAATTAGTCTCAGGGAGTAGTATTCAGTTGGGGCCATTGAATACTAAAGGATTCGGTGCCGATTACGACGGCAACTGCTGTGTCTACAATAGTAAAATCTTCTTAGAAATTATTCTTGACTTCCATTCTTTTGAAGAGTATCTTCTTAATCTGTCACAAGAAGATATTTCTAAATTTAAGGAATGGTATATGTCAGTAACGAGTAACGAAACAGTTTCGATCAAGAACGGTAATGTTTACACAACGTGTAAAATTGGAGAACTTCCACAACTAGGAGAAGCAACTAAAGATAAGAACGGAGCAGACATCTACATGCTACCTCCGAATATCAAAGTTCTCTCATACGATCATGAAACTGGTAAAGCAGAATACAAGGACATAGTTCAGTTAACAGTTGAGCAAGATGCAGAATGCGTACTAGTAAAGACACGACACGGTTACGAAGTAGAAGTTAGTGACAACGAGAGTTTGTGCGTTTTCGATAACGAGACAGGTAAGCTAGTAAAGATGGCTCCGAAAGACGCCATTGGTAAGTTTGTACCTAGAGTTAGTAAAGCGCCTGAAGTTGGTAACGAATATGATTTTGATCTTGGTTGGTTGTATGGTGCGTTAGTTGCAGATGGTTGGGTGACTGATAGAACTGTCGGCTATTCTAAGAACGACGTCGATAAGAGACTAGAAGTGACGCGTATCATGTGTGACAAGTACTCAGATATTGATTTTAAGACATACGAATATATTGAAGAAAAGAATGAGAAGAAATTTGCAGATTCAGCAAAGATTCACATGAATAGCGCTGAACTAGCCGCCAACATGTTCAGTATGTACGCAGACGCAAAATCAACAGGACGGAGTGCTCTTATTAAGAAGCTCCCAGATGAGATACTTCATAATGGAAGCCGGGAAGCGTTGTTAGGACTACTATCTGGTCTATTGGACGGTGATGCTTATATCGGCTGGAATACAGCAATGGCGAACAAGCGATTCGTATGTAGATTAAATACGTCTAGTCCTCATTTACGTGATAGTATCGTTACGTTAGGTAGTAAATTAGGATTTAGAGCTTTCGTAACTACTTCTCCAGCTAACAAGTCTAGAGCAGAAGCGTATGCTATTAGTCTCTCTATTCCAGATATCTGGAAACTGGCTAAAGAGATTAAACTTATAGGCGAACAGGCTAAAGCTGATTTAGCAGAATTTGCAGCACGCACACAACCAAAAGACGACGCCGATTTAGTTCCATTGTCCACGTCAGTCGCCAAAGAACTAATGCATACAGCTAGAAAACTAAAAGACTCTCCTCTTTACTGTTCTGCTAACAGTGCGACTAGAGAGAACAAGTGTTCGAGATCTACCGCTAGACGATTGGCGGATTTAGCTGACAAGGCTGGATTGTCTACTCCTGAAATTAATAATTTCAAGATTATAGCTAGAGCTGAACACATTCAATGGGAGGAAGTCACGGAAGTTGTTGAAACAGGTAAACAAGAAGTATTCGATCTAGTTGTACCTGATACGAAGGTATTCGTTATTAATGGTGGTATAGTTATCTACGACACAATGACCATGCACGTAATTCTATCAGACGAAGCGAAGAGAGAAGCAGAAGAGAAGATGTTACCGTCACGTAACCTCATTTCTCCAGGCGACTTCAAATCTCCTGTTTTCGCTCCAAACATGGAATTCGTGCAAGGACTACATCACATGTCATCACACGAAGAAGATAACGATCCAATCGTCTTCAACACAATTGAAGAAGCGATGGAAGCGAAACGCCAAGGTAAGATATCGTATACGACACGAATTGAAATACGCGATAAAGCTAAATAACGTATTCTAAACTGTCATAATACTATAGTAAGAGAGCATAGGACTTCTTCCTATGCTCTTTCCATTCACAGGGAGAGAAACATGTTTGCAGACATTACGTTGCCGGACTGGACAGCTATGATAGGGTTCTTACTCATCTTAGCACTAGCTGGCGCTGGAGTCGCACTACACGGCGCGCAAAGAAAAGAAGACATGGAAGCGAGTCCGACGAGAGTTCGCGTACTCCTTCCATATAGAGATGGTTGGTTAGTGCAAGAACTAAGGAATGAAGATTATCCTTGGAACCTTGGAAAGACGCGACACATAGGCGGCGGAATAGAGAAAGGCGAAACAGCAATAGAGGCAATGGTTCGTGAAATACGAGAAGAGCTTAACAGAGAAGTAGATCCAAAAGAACTCTCACGTCTCTGTGTCCACTATAATGAAATACTCTTTGTATGGGGTAACCACGGACTGGAGCCGATGGAATGTAATGCGACAGGGGGAGACGACAAAACGTATTTAGTCTTCCGGCACAGCATAAACAATGACAAGCACTTAGGGTTCCCTAACAAACTATAGGAACAATGATGAAATTCGACGGACGTCAACTTCATGCTTTGGGCTGTCCGCAAGACAAAATCAAGTTCTTCGTTGGTAAAGAGTTTGATTCAGAAGAAGCACTTAAGACGGCTATTTCTGAATTTAAAGCCACTCCAACGAAGACGGAAGAAGAGAAACTTCAAGACTACTTAGTTAATAACGATATTGATGCTGCAATTAATATCGTTAAAGAATTAGGCTGTCTACCGTACGCTAGAGAGAAGGAAGGAGAAAAGGGTGTTCCTTCCAAAGCGCAGTTACGCCGTTGGTTGGACAGCGGATCTTGTAGGATCAACGGCGCATTTCCAAAATCACACACTCACGTTAATTTCCCAATAACGGACTTAGTGTGGTTTCCTGGATCAGTTCGACAAACAACATTCATATAAGGACTACAATGAACTCTGACATTAGAAACATTCTGCTGGACATCCGTCAAGATTTGTATGATTTTGAGGATCTTCTTCTGTACTTGTTTAATAGAAAGAGATAATTGTAATTTGCTGGGGTAGCTCAATTGGTAGAGCCGATCTCTCTAAAGGATCAGGTTACGGGTCCGACTCCCGTCCTCAGCATTTCGCCCTTTATTGTTTTGGAGAAGATATGAACGGTACGTAGACGTACAACGTAAATGAGACTTGTGGGTGTAAGAGAGAATTATGTTACGCAGTAGTACGCGACGACAAAGTGCTAAGATTGTCATTTAGTAAATCACTGTGTGATCATATTTCATCTCAATGTCCAGGATCAACTGTCGAGCGAATTGAATTAAAGACTGGCGACATTATTCCATTTGGGTAGATTAGTCCAAATGGTCTTTATGCCGTGTGTAAGAAATCCGGTTGGCCGCTTAGAGTTACTATGTTTCAGGAACTAGCGGATAAGTGGCGTCACGAGACTAGAGAAGTTCGTGAATGCTGGATAATAAGAAACAGCTAAATATTAGCCTTCCGCCTGTCATTATATATTGATGGGAGTACTATAGTAGTTCTCCCCGATCCATTCATGGAGTATACCAATGACAAGCGATCCAATTCGTTCACAGGAAGAACAAGTCCGAGAACACGATAAGGATATCGAACAGGAGATCCTCCGTATGGAGGGCGAAGGCGGTAGAGCGCCTGATGTACCCTACTCCCGCCCGAGCAAGGTTACACAGGAGCCGCCTGAAACAATCATCGTCCGGCGAGCGATTGTGCTGCCGGATGATGAAGACGAAGACGACGATCCGGATGCGACTCCACTGGAAGAGCATCAGTCTTTCGACATGTCTTGCATAATATAATACAAGACGAGACTTACACAGGGAAGTTAACATGCCCAAGTCGAATGCCGTGAGACTTAATCGTTCGCCCTAAAAGCGACTAGAGGTCCGTGCCTCTAGTCGCCCAACATCTAAATTATTAGTAGTTGTATGTTATAATAGAACGCAGTAGTCGCCACTGTAGTATTCTTATTATTTAACCATGAGAGTTTGCCTATGATTAAAACGTGTGTTATTATATTTTAATTTTGGAGTAGTTCGAGTTTTATGGGTATTTCATTTCATCGTAATCATTCTGGTATTTACACAGTCCTAACTTCAAAGAGTTCCATTTCATTAAGCTTCGGTCCAGATCATCCCAACTACGAAGCACTGAAGTTGGCTGTTAAGGAACAGGACGAAGGTAAGTTAATTAAGTTATTTGATGTTGCAAAGGCTATTGTTAAATACAGTAAAGGCAAAGTACAAGTAGTTGATGGTGAAGTTAAGTATAACGGCGAAGTGATTCACGGCGCTGTTGTTAATAAGATTCTAGAGTTCGTTAAAGAAGGTTTGCCGTTCAAACATTTAGTGGCGTTCCTAGAAAAACTAATGAAGAATCCAAGCCGTCGTTCTGTAGAGTATTTATACAACTACATTGAACGTTACGGTATTGCTATTACAGAAGCTGGAGATATTCTTCTGTATAAGAGAGTTAGAGATGATTGGAAGGATTTCCATACAGGTAAGTTAGACAACTCTGTTGGAAACGTAGTAGAAGTGCCGCGTAATACTGTGTGTGACGATCCACAGCAAGGTTGCTCATACGGTCTACACGCTGGTGCTCGTGAATACGTTCTAGGTTTTAACTCCGGTGGGCACATCGTTTGTGTCCAAGCAAGCCCGGAAGACGTGGTATGTGTACCTCACGATTGCAATTGGCAAAAGGTGCGCCTATCCAAATATCTCGTTAGAGAAGAAATTGGAGAGAAAGAATTGAGTAAGTCAGTATACTCCGCCGCAGGCGGTCTCGAAAGCGTCCTAGTTGCTAATGACATGGACGATGACGATGATTGGGGCGACGATAGTTATGGTGACGATGACGACGATAATTAATAAGTAATAAGACTTATTTAGCCGCTCCATACGGGGCGGCTATTTTATTTATATATTTTAATTTTCAATTATTTCATTTCTTAATTTCGTAATTTATAAATATTTAAAATGATTCAGAATACAGCAGAGCGCGATGTAGAGACTGGTGGAGATGTCGGCAAGAAGATTAAGTATACTGTGCAAGTGACTGCTAAGTTATTTAAGATGTTGTCTGCTCCATACTCAAATAAGATTCGCGCAGTAGTTAGAGAATTGTCTACTAACGCATACGATTCTCACGTAGCGGCAAAGAAAGCCGATACACCGTTTGAAGTACACTTACCGAACGCGTTAGAGCCTTGGTTCAGTGTTAAAGACTACGGCGTCGGTATGGACGCTGATACTATAGAAAACGTATTAACTAAATACGGAGTATCGACTAAAGAAAAGACGAATGACGAAGTTGGTTGTTTAGGTTTAGGTGCTAAGGCGCCTTTATGCTACACCGACCAATTTACTATGACGGCAATAAAAGATGGTAAAAAGATTAACGCTATCACTTATCTAGATAAAGATGGTGAGCCGTATCTAAACTCAATGGAATCAATAGATACAGACGAGCCAGACGGTGTTACAGTTGTAGTATTAGCACAGACTAAGGATTTCAGCGTCTTCGCACAAGAAGCCGATGAACTTTATCGATACTTCAAGACGAAGCCTATTATCACCGGCGCTAAGATAGCGATGAAAGAACAGGATTACCTGTTCGTTGATTCAGTTGATGGTTTTAGTTATAAAGTATGTAAGGCGGATAATTACGTAAACAACACTCGTATAGTAATGGGCGGTATTCCGTATCCAATAGATATGAACGCCGTCTATGCTGGATTCAGTGGTAGTTATACTCCTGAACAGTACTTAGTTCGGCAAGGTGTAATAATCACAGTTCCGATAGGTACTGTTGATGTAGCAATAGATAGAGAAAAACTGGACTACGTTCCAAAGACTGTTAAAGCGCTACAGACGATACTATCCAAGGTTGCTAAATCAGTAGTAAATAACTATCAAACTACCGTTGCGTGTAAATCAAAATACGAAGCGCGTAATCTAATAAAACAAGCAAAACACGGCAACTTTTACTACATAGGCGTATCGGCTAGTAGTATTAAATATAACGGTAAATCACTGGACGCGAATATAACGTTACCTAAAGGTATAGACGGGCACATGTTGCGCACACGAAGTTGGGCCAGCACCGACTTCGTGGAACACAAAGTTAATAGTATAGACGCGCTAGACACACTGAAAATATATGTATTTGATAGAGCAGACGATAAAGAGAGCATGAATGTTTTGAACCATTATTCCAAGACTAATTCTCTAACTGCTGGATATAACACATATACATTGAGAGGCGACAAGAAGGTAATAGACGATTTTTTATCTGAGGAGGGACTAGACCATACAGTCTCTTACACATCTACTCTCCCCGATATTCCTCCGCCGCCTGTTGCAGCGCCGAAAGTTAGATCTAAGCCAAGCACAGCAGCAAAAGCAAAGTTACTAGAGTTCGGTAGTACGTACAATAACACAACATATAGTAACTGGACGGATATAAAAACGGGTAACTATCCGACGAACGGCGTCTATGTTGTAATCGATAGATACATAGCACGTATTAAGGATAAAGACGGTAAAGAGCACAAATTAACGAATACCGACATCATAAATTGCTTTTCTCGTTTGAAAGATCTAAAACTAACTGTACCTAAGCTGTACGGAGTTAAACCGTCGAAAGAAGAAGACTTAATAAAAGATAAAGGTAAGTGGATAAACATCCGTGACTTTGTTGAAAACGAAATGAAAACGTTAACTACTAGGTTCTCGTCTAGTTTCGTAATGGATAAAATCTACGAACATATGTTGAGTCTTAGTTTACCTACTACACTTAGCGATAAATGGGATAAGTTTAAGAAAGGATCAGCTGGCTACGAACTGTACGAGACAATTAAGAAATATGGTGGTTCTTATACAACAGCAAATAACAGCACGGCGTATACTGTTAACAGAGCGAATATAACAAATAAAGGTGTCACTAATTTCATGTCGGAAATTGAGATGCGTAACGCATCAAGGTTGATGAGTGATTTACGTTTAGATAGTGTAACTGGCGCTACCGTCGATAAAGCAATATTGACGAAAATAGATAATATTAAAACTAAATGGTTTACAGATTATCCAGAAGTTAAGAAGCTATGCGACTATTCGTATTCCGTATTTTTATGGGCGATGACTAATGATATAATACTTAACATGATGCATGGCGCTGATTTAATAAAAGATAAGAACGCTAGAGCGACGATTAAAAGACCTAAAAGTAGTAGTAGCAACGCTGTAATAACTGTTAATTATCCTGTTAAGGCGTAATATGAGAAAGTCAGTCTCGTTGGCTGACTTTCTTTTAGCTATTGAATAAAGTAAAATACACGCAAAATACTTTGTATGGAGAATGTCTTGTCTAATTTTGATCATATCTTCTTTCCAGAGAAGAACGCCTTCGTAGCATCGCCCGCTCTAATGCAACTATTGCAGCAACAAGGCGGAGGAGGAGCGCCGCCAGGCGGCGCGCCCCCAGGTGGTATGCCAGGCGGCGCTCCTGTAGATCCCTCTCAGATGGCTGTTGACCCGGCTGCCGCGCAAGGAATGCCTGTCGACCCCACAGCAGCTGCGGTGACTGATCCTAGTGCTGCTGGTGCGCCTACAGCCGCTCCGCCTCCGACTGATCCAGCGCAAGCTGCGCCGCCCACGAACGTTGGCGATCCTGGCGTCGGGCAACCAGTTACTATGGATGGTATTCGCCAGTTATTTACAGAAATGATGGCGCAACAAGGCGGCGCTAAGCCGGGAGGAGGTAGTAAATCTAAGGGCGGCGGTAACGACGAAATAATGAAGAATATGGCCACTGACGCGTTTCATACGAAGCAAATGATGAAGAAGCTTCTTGAGACACTAGAAATCCAACATGACAATGTAGATCCGAATCGACATCCAGAAACAGGACTTCCCGTAAGTGCAGAAGAAGGCGCGGCGCAGGCAACTCCTCCAACTGTTCCTGCTAAGAGTGCGAACAACGAAGTGAGCAGTATTGGTCGTGGCGTTAAACGTTCTCCCAACGCTAAGTCTACTGTTGATCACTTAAATACTGTAATGCGTGAAATCTTCAAAGGATAAGAATGAGACTCAGATATTATAGTAATGGTAAGTTGTTTGAAGTAGATGCTAGTGAAATAATCATTAGTCAAGTCAACGGCGACGTTATTTCCGTTTATCACGAAGAAGCGCCGAATGTGATAAACCTTGCAAGAATTGGCGATAAGGACTATGACTTTTTAATGAAGCGATTTGGTATTAAGCCGATCAAAGTCAAGGAACTGTAATGCCGACAACATTAGGTAAAGAGTTAATTCGTCAGAACTTACCACGTGAATTGCGTGATAATGTTGGAGAATTGACCAAGAAGAATATTATGAGTCTCTATAACAAGTTAGCGACTGACCATCCTAACTTGTATAGACAAGTATCTGTCGCGTTACAGCGTCTTGGCGGACAAGCTGCGTATGAGTCCGGCGGCTATTCTATCGGCGTGTCTGATCTTGTTCGTCCGACTGCTAAAGCTGGTAAATTACGTGAAGAGTTAAAGGCGCAGATAAATAATATTTTGTCTGACCCGAAGATGGACTCTAGTGCGAAGAATAAAGCTATCGTTGATGTAACGAGAAGTTACAACGAGCCTATAGAGAAGGCGTTGTACGATGAAGCGTTGTCGGCTAAGCACCCTATTGCTATGCAAATCCACTCTGGCTCAAAGGGTTCGAAGACGAACTTGAAGAGCATGTTGATTGGCGATGGATTGTACGACGATTCGCAGTATAGAGCGATTCCGTTCCCTGTTTTAAGGTCGTATTCTGAGGGTTTGCAGCCTCATGAATACATGGCTAGTAGCTTCGGAGCGCGTCTCGGAATTTCCCTTTTAAAACTTGGGACCGCAGACGCAGGCTATGCCGCTAAAAGATTGAACAATTTATCGCATAGGTTAGTCGTGACAGAACAGGATGGTCCGCACGATGAAACTACTCCCAGAGGATTAGAAAAATCAATTGATGATCCGGATGTAGAAGGTACGCTCTTAGCTCATCCAGTGGGTAACTATCCACGGAATACTATTTTGACTCACAAAGTATTAAGTGAGTTAGCGCATAGTGGAGTTAAGGACTTGTTAGTTAGATCTCCTGCAGTTGGTGGACCAGTAGATGGCGGATTGTATGGCAATGACGCAGGCATCAGAGATAGAGGCGACGTCGCTGGTGTTGGTGAATTTATTGGAATGAACGCGGCTAGCTCTCTTTGTCTAGCAAAAGGTACTGAAGTTAGAATGGCAGATGGTTCTATTAAGAACATTGAAGATATTAAAATCGGAGATATGGTTTTAGGATCAGATAAGACAGGTAGATTGAAACCAGTTAGTGTTCTTAATGTATTCGATAACGGTATTAAGCCTATATACGAGAGCGTCTTCTGTAGGCACGGGTACAGTAAAAAGAAAGACATTAACAAGATTAAGCTGCGTTCCACATTAGACCATAAGATTCTGTGCTGTAACCGAAGATGGGTCGGAGCAGATCTTAAGAAAACCAAACTGAAATGCGGTATGCATTATTCGGAAATCGGTATTAGTCGAGTTGAAAAACCTAAACCTAAATCGTTAGCGTTGATTGCTGTGTCTCCTTCTTCCTTTGACGATAGCGCTCTCAAAACAAAAGAACCGTTCGCTATGGCGCTCGGCTTGTTAATTGGTGACGGCTGTTATACTGGTACTACTAGCGGTAACGGTATTTCTTTCACGTGCCGTGACGATTCTTTAATTAGTGACACGAAAGATTATCTAGCTAGTCTACAACTCAAATGGGCTAAAGAATGGACACCCGGTCATTGGAAAATGACTAAATTAGCTGGCATACACGCAGGCGGACATAATCGTAATCCTATGCGTGTGAAGCTTATGGATTGGGGATTTTGGGGGCATTATTCGGCCGATAAGGTAGTTCCGTCGGATGTACATTCGTGGAGTAATGAATCTGTAGCTGCGTTAATGGGAGGATTATGGGCTACCGACGGATGGATAGCAGACATCAGACACGGTGAGGCGTCTATGGGATACACTAGTAATTCTATAAAGTTAATTAATCAAATCAGGGATCTATTACGCGTCAGATTTGGTATAGTTTGCGCCAACGTTGGCGCCACTAAACGTAAAAAACCAGATGGAGCATTTTATGACACGTCTTATGATCTAACCATTAGTGGCTACAATAATGTTAGACGTTTCCATGCTAACATTAAGATTCCTGGTGTGAAGCAAGCCAAATTGGAAAAGCTGATTACGCTTATTAATGAACGAAGTAAAGTTAAAGCAGGAAATCACAAAGATAATTACGAACCAAGAAATTTCGTATTAATAGAGCAAACATATTCAGGAGAAGAGCAGACATACGACCTACATGTAGATCATCCTGATCATTTATTCGTTCTTGCTAACTGGCTAATTGTCTCTAATTCTGAGCCAATTAGCCAGTTAGTGATGGGTTCGAAGCATACCGGAGGGGTATCTGGCGCGTCCAAGGGACAACAACAGTTCCCTCTATTAAATTCTTTGATATCCATTCCCGAGAATTTTCCCGGCGGCGCTGTTCATAGTCAACACGATGGCGTCGTCCACCAAGTTGCCAAAGCGCCTCAAGGTGGGCATTTCATCCACATTGGAGATAACGTTCATTATGCTGGCCCCGACAGCCAAGTACTCGTCAAGCCCGGTGATACAGTAGAAGCAGGCGATCCACTAACAGATGGAATAGTTAATCCGGAGCAAATCGTCAAACATAAGGGAATTGGGGAAGGACGTCGACAATTCGTGAAAACGTTTAGAGACGTTGCGGAAAGTGGCGGCTTCCGACCAAACGGCCGTAACTTGGAAGTTATTGCTCGCGGCTTAATTGACCACGTAGAACTCAACAAAGAGATTGGGGACTACGTTCCTGGTGATGTTATTAATTATCAGACGTTAGAGCACCAATACAAGCCACGCGAAGATGCTCAACATTTGAAGCCGTCTACTGCTATTGGTCAATACTTAGAGAAGCCAGTTCTTCACTATACTATTGGAACACGAGTTACTCCTTCAGTAGTTAAGAACTTAGACAAATGGAAAGTAGACAAGATTCATGTACATAACGAAGAACCACCATTTAGTCCTGTCATGATTCGTTCACAAGAAACAGCGAACTACGATCCAGACTGGATGACGCGCTTCTTAGGTACAGGGCTTGAGAAGACATTCCTTAAGGGAGTTCATAGAGGAGACATAACTGATCCTTCTGGAACTAGTTATGTACCAGCAGTCGCTGCAAGTACGAACTTGGGCTTCAGTGGAAAGACTAAAGGATTCGTGCCGACTCCCAAGCCAGCAACACCTTCTCCGCCTAAGTTCGTCTAAGATATGTTATGAGCATCCCGCCCTCCAACTACGGAGGGCTTTTTCTTTTTAGTCATCAACTAAAATACATACGCATATAAGTCATAATATATTGACGACGTACAGTACATGTACGTTAGAAAACAATGGAGTGTAAAATATGCAAGCGTTACTGTGTCTAATAACACCCGCTGTTGTATGTTTAGGAATTACTAAAGATATTGATATCGTTCGCGCAGTCGTTATATACAAAGGAAACGAATATAGAGTAGCGGCAGTCAATTGGGACAAACCAAGAAGTGTTAAGACGATAGAGGAACTGGCGAAAGAAATGAGTAAGTCGCTTCCCGGTAAGAAGATACGCCTCGTGATAATCTTCTCCAATAGGAAAGCAGATGCCAATATTGTCGATAACGTTAAACACGTTTTCGATAAATACATGAAATACGAACTTTTCGTATACGACAACTCTAACTAGGGAGAGACGATGTTCAGTGATTTCGTTCAAATTACAAACAAGGACGAAATTAGAATCGAGTTTCAACAGAAAGTGAAAGCGTTGCTGGATTCCGCGCGCGACAAACTGACGGATTCCCCTACTGAGTTAATGTACAACTGTAAAGGAATACTTGTTGTAATTGAAGGCGTCAAAAACGATTTCAATGTCTACGTCAACGGCGCCTTCGTTCTTTCCAGTCTACGTCCAAACGACATATTGTCGTACGAGACGGAGTTGTTGCGTGTAGTTCTGTACTAAGTAACAAGGAGTGTTACGATGACAAGGATGTTGATTACTGTCGTGATTTGTGTTTTCTGTCTCGGCTGTGGTGCTCACAGGAAGCAAGCAGTCGTACACACAAGTTACAAAGTCCAGGAGGACTTTCCGAGAACAGTAAAGCAGAAGAAACTCGTCGTGGAAGTCTTTGACGAAATTGACAAAGTTCGTTCGAAGATGGACGAGGATTTCGATGAGAGTGAACTTGCTACTGAAATAGCAGTTCGTGTGTTGTTCACTGTGGCGAAACGAACTATCCTTAAATAAAGGACGACGATGAAAATCTTTACATTCGTCGGCGGTAGACGCAACCAACAGCTACCAGATGCTATTAGACACGGTAAGATTATGTTGTTTTGCGCGACGGCTGCTAAGGACGTAGCCGCCGTATGTTGGTGCAAGACGGAAGATATGCCGAGCGCACTCCATGAAGCGGAGAAGGCGATGGCAGAACAAAAAGCGGAGCTTTCTGCAGCAACAGGAATAGTATTCCGCGATCGGAACGAGGCAAACCTGTTTATTGCGGCAGCGGCCCAAATCGGTAAATTCAAGACTATGACCGTTTTGGAATTAGTATAGTCGCTCGTAACAACTCTAAAATAAGGAGTAACTGTGAAGTTGTTCTCTGTTTACGGTGGACGTGATAACGTCACTATGGAGCAGTTGCGTAGCATGGGAGGAGCGTCGATTCTCTTCATCATGTACGACGCGACAGATAAAAAGAAACTGTCGGGCATTGTTGATTTCGTTGGCCTGCAGAAAACACTAGACGCATTTGTGAGCGTGTACGGTCAGCCCGCTATGCTCGCTGGCGCTGTGTTTGAAGACGAAAATGAGTTAGTGAAGTGGTTGGAAGCTTCACAACAGCTACCGTTCTACATGGGCGAGACACAGACGTCTTTGGCCATGTAGTTAAAACCAACTTCTTCCGCTCCAACGGGGCGGATTTATTTTATGTATCGACGACTAAAAAATAAGATTATTTGTGTCAAAATACTATGAAGCGAACTTCGCTTCGATTTTAGACATCATTTTAGCTATCGGTTAATGTATAATGGGAGTCGCGGTCATTTGAACTATTGAAGGTAATAAAATGGCAAAGCGACAAAAAGAAGAACATCAAGAGCCACAAACTCCAACATTCAAACCAGTCAAGCCAAGGACTCCAGGCCAAAAGGATTATATAGAGGCCATAGAAAATAGCACTATCTCGTTGTGCTATGGTCCTCCAGGCGCTGGTAAAAGTTTTATCCCTTGTGCTTTAGCAGTACAGTATTTACTAGAACATAAAGTTAGACGCTTAGTATTTACTCGACCAGCTATAGAATGCGGCGAACGACTTGGATTTTTACCAGGATCGCAAGACGACAAAATTGCGCCATATTTAAGACCTATATTTGATTCACTACTAAAGTATTTAACTAAACAACAAATAGAAAAGCTTAAACACGACGGTGCAATTGAATTCGTTCCGCTAGGTTTGCTTAGAGGTACGACGCTAGATCACGCGTTCATTGTCGGCGACGAAATGCAGAACGCTACACTGATGCAATTAAAGATGTTAATTACTCGTCTTGGTGAAGGTTCCAAGATGGTTCTCTCTGGCGATATTATGCAGAGCGATTTACCATATTACGCTACTGCAGGGCACACACCATTCGAGAAAGTAATTGACGCTTTAGAGTTTACTAAGGATATTGGCGTAGTAGAGCTAACAGAAGAAGATATTGTTCGTCATAAACTATTACGTGAAATAGCTCCAAAGCTGGATAAGTTAGTATAATGAATAATATTCAGACTGTATTAAATTCTATATTTAATAAGAAAGCTGACGAAACAACGACACCGGCACCAAAGAGTGACGGGTCGTTTACTTCGATTAAGCCGTTTCAGGGTGCTGCTCCGTCTAGTTTAGGTTCATCTACTCCGAAGGCTCCTTCTGTCGACGGCGCTTCTTCTCAACCACAAGTTCAGAAGACTACATTTAATATTGATTCAATTCGTGATACAGCGGCTAAACCGTTAGCTGCGGCTGGTGACGCGATCAATAGAGCGGGTAATTGGCTTCAACAGAAGCAGATGGATTACACAACACAAGCAACACAACAAACTCCTCCTTTGGCAATGGCTGCTAAAGGAACTCCGTTTGAATCCGTAGCGACTCCTATGGCTCAAGCAGGTCAGTGGCTAGCCCAAGATCCAAATAGATTCGCTAGTTTGTTAAGTATGGGAATGCCGGAAATTACAGAAGCAGTAGCTTCAACGCCGTTAGGTCTTCCAGCTATCGCAGGTATGCGAGGACTAATGGCGGGTGGACAATCATTTACAGATGCGCAAACGTTATTCGGTCCTACATTGGAGAGAATACGTAACGCAGTAGGAATGTAAGAAAGACATGTATGATAATTGAATCTAAAAGGGAGGATTATACAAATACTCCCTTTCGTCGTTTACCAAAGAATAAACGTAAAGTACTTCTATTCGCTCAGTCCTGTGTTCCAGAGGATATTGGCAGTAACTATAAGCAGTTAAAATTAAACGATACAAGAACTAGAATAATGACATCGTCTGATGGGTACGCAGGCGACAACAGGCGTATAGTTCATGATTTACTTAGTAGGTTATGGGCTGTTCATCCGACATCGCCAACTTTCGCGCAGTATTGTCCTATAGTTTGTTACGATACTGAATACAATCTCTATCATTGTTTCGCGAAACACGATGTCATAACAAATAAATACGACAATACTTTTACGATACATAAACCGTTCAAATTCGATATAGAAAAGATTAAACAGTACGGATTCGCTGACGAAAGAGTCTATGATGCGCAGTTCTGGTTATATGAACCGGATACAAGTCTAGTGACTTTGTAAGTATTTGTTATAATTAAAAAACGTTTACGTTAACGCTATAAGGTGAAAAGATAATGGTACTTACAGAAAGTCCCAACAATCATATTGTTATTATCCCGAATCGTCCGGGCACTAAGCGCGCAGGAACAGAGACTACAGTAGAGCAGTCTCTAGCTGATCTTGCGTTTGCTCAGTTATCCGCACGAGCGCCGCGTCTTCTCAAATACGCTGTGGCTTTCCAAATCCTTGATCAGAACAAGGATAGAACGAAAGCTGTTGGTATATTTGGATTTAAGATCGGCGACAAATGGCTTCGTGTGCCCGTCTTCTATAACAAGAACGAAATTGGCGGAACAGATCTACTTATGCCGACTCCTGATTCGTTCGTACCGCTGAACGATCAATGGGTCAACCTGTATGTAGACGGAAGCGCTGGTAGCGTAGGCCAGCCGATCGATAGAGCGACTAGAAATCAAGGTAACGCGTCTCCTTCTTTGTGGCAGTTCCGTACACCTCCAACTAAGTGGGCGTCCGAAATCGCTTCACCGCGCGTGTTGAGATTTCTAGCCGAAGTTAAAGAAGGTAATTTTGCTAAAGAAGCGTCTGAACCTAAGAGCGAATTCGATCTACTCGACACTTGCTCACGTTATCCTGTATTGATGTCTGGACTGAACAAGTTAGCGGGTAAGTACAGCTGGTTTGGTGATGCTCTAGTTGACCACTACGGCGTAGAGAAAGTAGCAGCTGCTTTGAGAGAATCAGAGAAGCCGGAATTCCTTAAGACGGAAACAGACGCTGATAAAGATAAGAATACAACTAAGAAGAGTCCGTTCAAGTTCAAGACTAAGCCCAAAGTTACAGTTATTCGCGTTCGTTCAGTAACCATTACGCACTCTCCTATTCTTGGCAGTATTGATTTCCCGCCAGACGATAAGGAAACGTTGCGTAACGGCGAAAACGTTTATAGAGATAGACGTTCGGACGACGAGATTACTCACGTACTAGATTGGGCACCACTAGGCGACGGTACAACTACTAAGAATCCTAACAACGGAACAGGTATTTACCACGTATTGATGGACGATGGTAATACTGAGAAGTGCGTAGTTGCTTTCCCTGTTCAAAGTCCAAAGAGCGACCAAGGACAGAATAGAGCAGAGACGGTAGTTATTCGTCTATCAGACAAGGCAACTTCTGTAGCGCATAGAAGCGAAGTTTGGGTTAAGCAAGAAGAGCATAAGGTTGCTTACGAAGATTTCGTAGACGGATTACCCGAAGCAGGTAAGCCTGGGGCACTGCCTGACTACTTTGTGCTTGTCTCCCCAACAGGCGAAGTATCTGTACCTATGAAGGTAAGCGGTACTTACGCAGGCGGAGCTAGCGTAGCTCAGGTATCAGTTTGGCCTAATTGTTGCTGGCCATACTCTCCAGGCTCTGAAGATGACGGTAAAGGTAAAGCACACGATAGTTACTGCCGTAAGATTAATTGGGCAGAAGAGAAATACAAAGTACCTGAACGTACTACCGCTGTTCCTGATACGCGCGACCATCCACGTATTGCTTCTACTACGGCAAATACGGATTGCTTCTATTCATATAACAACACGCTGTACTATCCGAAAGGAACTAAAGTAATAACTCTTAAGAAGAATGAGTTAGCTTTAGGTGACTTTGATCAGGCAACAGCGGCGCATCACACATACAAAGAACAGCGTATTAACGTTAAGAAGTCTAACTTCGAAACGTATGTTCTGAGCGGCACGAACACGAAGCAGGCGCACACGGCAGTCGGTAAGGATGCTGAAGCGGATCTAGTAGAGAAGTTCGGCCTTCGCCCTTCAGATGCTGCTAAGCTAATTAAAGAAGCGGCTAAGAAAGATGTTACTGTTCGTGTTAAGTTCGCCGCCCCAATCGGTACAACGTTAGATGACGGCCCCAACGCGCCAGACGTGCATCAGTTGGATATGTTTCAGATGCCTAACGGATACATGGATGACGTAGTGCCTACACGCAGTAATGTATCCGGCGCTGTCTCTATCGCTGACGCTATTCCCGGCGACAATTCCTCTTTGTACAAAGCGTATCCTCAAGAACAGGGTATGGCGAATACAGATGGAATGATTAATAAAGGTGATCCTCAAGGACCAGAATCAGATCCTGACTTAATGCGGCAACTAGCAGAAGCATCGCGATCAGGTAGAAAAGACTTATTCGAAACCACTGCGTTACTGACGCTGTTAAAATATACGCCAATAGATACTATCCTTACACGTTGTGTTGTTTCTCTAAAGAAGAACATTAACGATATGGGTAAGCTACTAGCCCACCTTCAATGGAATAGAGACCAATGGGGTGAGAAGTTCGGACGTATGGAAGTAGGGCCGTTACTAGATAGAATTCGCGATCAATTTAATAACAGCGGAGATATCTTCTTGATGTTGAAGGAACGCGCTGGCAGCTCTGAATTGGAGATGGGTGTTGTGCCCGATACAGACGCAACAGACGAAGGCGCAGAGCAGTAAGACTAAATACAGAAAGGATTTGTGTTATAATGAGTACAGTACCCGTCAAGTTAGGTGTCGGTAATATTAAACTTACCGACACTAATGCGTTAGTGCTCGAACTCGAATGTTACGTAACTACAGAGGATACAAAAATATTCGAGTTGGTTTTCAAAGCGCACGACTATTCCGTAGCGCCAAAGTTTCTTGCAGATCTCCTGCACGGCTTCGGCGTTAAGTCTTTGTCAAAATTGAAAGGTGTGGTGTGCAATGCCGTATTAGATAAAGATGAGAATATCGTTGGATTTAAACAGTTCCCGTTCGAAGGTTCTAACGAAGTGCTATTGTCTAATTATTTAATTTAAGCATTATATACATGTCTGGTCGTGGATTGTGTCTTGTTACAATAAACCAAATAAATCAAACAAAATTGAATTTAAAAGCTACGCCTGTATGCGGTGTGGCAACGATAGAGTAACCCAAGAATGTTCATGTTCTTGGAAACAAATAACAGACTACAATAAAAAGAGTAGAGAAAAGGAATCCTTTGAGTACCGACGTTCTAACGGTAAATCACAGAAGTAACGAATTCCGCCCAAGTGATTGGAGATGGCAAGTTGCTAAAGTAATTAGTACTTCTCCTCCGTATCCTGAATGGGCGGATGAGTTCGTTTATTACGCTGTTACGTTATTACGTCAAGTAAGTAGTACGTCAAAGGACAATGTAGTCTTAAAATCAGGTCATTTAGGTCAAGCATTTCAACTCTATGCTTCAATAAGACAGGCTGCGGGAATCAATAAAATACAGGGTCCAGCCCTATCCGCAGCAGAATTAGAAGGTTATATATTAGCTGATATAAGTAAAGAAGAGATAAGTAGTCAGCTAGGTGTATCAGTCAAGGTAATAGATTGGTATGAAAAATTGTTTTTCGATGTACGTGATAGGTTGAGTAATAGAGCTTGGATTACAGGAACAGTGATAGGAGGGATATACAATCATTCCGTAGAATCATTAGTTCCAGCCTTAGCAAAGGCGTACGGGTACTACACAAAAGATCCAACTCTAATACGCTTATTACTACGTGGCGTTGATGCAGACGGTACAGTAACGGCGGCATCAAAAGGTCCATTAGCGGCATTACACTATGACACTAAAGTCTCCTTAGCAATTAAAGCAGACTTAGCTACGCGGTTGACTGAGCCTAGTGGTAAGTCATTCAGATCGTTAGTAGAGATGTATAACAAGCAACTAGAAATAAGTCAGAAAGTAGACGCTAGTGAAGACGACGCTGGACAAATGAAGAAAGCTATGGAAATACTGATGAAAGAAAAAGCGACATGGACTCACCAATTACCAGATGACGAAGCATCAGATAATAAATCATCTGACAAAGATTAACTTATTTTCTATAATAAAGGCTCCGAGTCTATTAATTGGTGATATACATGCGACATCCGGTTATTTCAAAAGAATCAGTAAGAAAGTTAGCGGCCGTAACAGATGCGGCTATTCACGATATGGACAACAACGGTGTCCTTCCTGATGAAGCGCTGGCGAAAGCCGCTTCTGAAGTTGGCCTACCTGTTGGTCAAGTGCCATTGGTTGTTCGTGGTTTTAATAACGCTATGAGCGCCAGACAGCGTCTGTCTTCGGATAACCCTTGGGAGAAAGCAGCTTCGTTTACTCCCGCTACAGAAGAAGGCGTTCGATCAAAACTAGCAGAAGTTGTTCCAAACAAGAAAGAAGAATGTAGTACGTCTAAGTCTTGTGATGATTACGAAAGTCCTCCCCCGAAAGTTAAAGTGGTGAGAGACAATCAACACACAGCTGTCAAGTTGGCAAAGTTTCTAGGTATAGAAGAAGGCAAGAAAGAAGTTAAACAAGAGAAGAAAGCCTCTGAAGAAAAGAAGAAGTACGAATATTCTGAAGCGCACGCTTTGATGGAAGTGTCAAAGCACTTGAATAAGTTCGCAAGAGAGATGCAGTCTTGTTCGTCGAGTACATATTCTGCTGTAAAGCAAGCAGCGGTTAATGTATTCGGTGAAGACGTCTCTTTGGTTCTATCGTTTATAGAGGAGAGACATCCGGCGTTAAAGAAGGCTGCTTCTAGCGAGCCGGACCCGGCTGTAGGTAACGACACGCCTTTTCTAGATTATTTAGAACGTGCAATTTACGTATTGAATAACACTGAAGTTAAAGAAGCGTTCAACAACGCTGTCGGCGGTTCTATAATGAAGAATCCCTTCATATCAGGACCGTTGGCTAAGTCGGATACTAAACCCGGCTTGTACAACAGTATGGTCGATTTCGGTAGACGTAAGAATGAGATGTTTGGTGATCTACGGCGTAAGGCCATAGACGCGAACTATCATAGTATACTGAACAGCGAAGAAACAAAGTTACCGTTTGAATTAGACAGGATTGAAGAACAGCAATCCGTCAATGATCTTCTAGCAGACAATCGGGTAAAGGGTACTGATCCTGCTAAGGTTATCGATATGTATAAGACGCTACGTGGTCTTGCGCCTACCGTTATGCGTAATCCATCAGTCGCGGCAGACATGATTCATAGACAAATTCAAACAGGTCCGTTATCATACTTCGATCTTGGGCAACTCGCACAGATGGAGAAGAACGTAGCTGAGGCCGCACGAGCTAGAGCTAGCGGCGCCTAACAGCTAAAAAATGTTATATTTCACGTCACTATTATAAGAGCGTAGTCAGTACGCTCTTGTCTTTTTATATAAGGTATCGTTAGTACATGTCTTTAAGTAGTAATATCAACTCGTTTTCCGAGTACACAGAATTCGTCAAATCTAAGATGCGCTATCCAGAGAAGCACGCTCTCGTCTACACAACGTTAGGGCTTGTAGGAGAGATGGCTGAAATTTTAGATGTTGTATTTAATAAGGTACTGACTAGCGACGAGACGCTTGAGTTGACAGATTGTCAGTTATTTAAAGAAGTAGAACTGCATCGTCAGTTGACCTATTGTGTTGAGCAAATGATGACAGCTGGTAACGCGCTCCAAAGAATATCAAAAGGTCTGCGGGGCGATCCAGATAAACAAATTCCTGGTTTGGAGGAACTATTCGAATTCTACAGATCGAAGGGATTGTTGAAGTTGGACGATGAGCAAACGCAGAAGTATCTTAAAGAGTTAGGCGACCCTCTTTATTTTATAACTGCGGGAGCTGAAGCAGTTGGTAGTAATGTTAGAGAAGTAGCTGCTATCAATGAAAGTAAGTTGACGGGTAGAGAATTGAGAGGTACTCTTAAGGGCGATGGAGATGATCGTTAATCATTTTCATCTTAGTAACATTAATCAATAAGAAAGGTTTGGAAAGTAGAAATGAATCCAGCACAAGTACAAGACGTTGCTGAAACAGTAGAAGTTGTTGACGCAGCAACGAATAACTTTAATCTCGATTTGAACGAGATTTGGAATAGTGTTAGTCAGAACAGTGATGGTCTCCTTGCGATGATTACGGGTTTCGTAGTTGTGGCGCTCGGCACACTGCTCATTAAGAGCGCCAAGTTTGCTATGCGAAAGATGAACTTCGATCCTAAGTCGAATAAGCTCACTGAACAACTAGAGTCGTTGTTTAGCAGCAGCAAGCCGGAAGACTGGGAAGCAAACGGTATGAAGGGTAAGTACGGCGACTCGCGAGCAATTGCTAACACGAAACGTAATCTGCTTATCACCAGTACGCCAGGTGGTTTCGCAGTACACGGTATGAGCACAGACGAAGAATATGCAGGTGTCGCAGTTTGGCTCGGAGATGTACTTAGTGGTACGACAGAGCACCGCTGGTTGTCGAAGAAGTTCAACAAGCTTCACGCACAGACGGTTAAGAACCAAGATAAGACAGACATGGAAGATACCACTTCCGCAGTTTCTGCTTATCTAACGGACGGCTCGCTGCCAGAAGGTTGGGGCGCAGAATTCGCACTGGCTAATGTTACACTTGACGATCTACCGCTACCTGTTCCCACCGTTCCAGTTGCTGCGGCTCCAGTTATTAAGACGGCATTTGACGTTGCGGTCGACACGCTGAAGATTGATGGTGTTATTAAGACAGACAATGGTGAACATCTTCCGCGTATGAAGGGTAAGCAATACGTTGAGCACGCTTTCGCGCCAAAGCAGATCGAACTCAACGGTACGAAGCATAAGGTTGCTTGCCATGTCCCTCTCGAATTTGATACCACGAAGGGCACGAGCCTAGTTCGCTATTACATCGAAGAAGTTGCTAAGCAACCAACCGTAGCGTAAACAACCAACAATCTTTTAAGTACTTTTCACTCGACGTGCGTCTCTCGGCGCACGTCGTTTTATCTCAAGAGAAAGAAATCATGACTATTAATTTAGACGTTCTAGGCCTAGGCAACATCGAGCTGAACGAAGAGACTATCGGATATATTAAGTACGGCGCAGGTGTTGTGCTAGGGCTAATGTTGCTTATCGGCACGCGTGTTATTCGCTGGGGCATGAGACTTGCTAAGCGGCCAGAGTCTGCTATTCTAAAGGCGTTGACGCCTGCGTTCAAGAATGTAGAAGGATGGGTCAAGTCAAGTGAGGTATACACGTACTCGCGGCTACGTAACGGAGATAATTGGAGCGTTCTCTATGACTACATGGAGAACAACAAATTAGTTCACTCCATTTCCGCCGAATGGGATCGTGGGTATATCACCGACCTAACGTTCTGGGTTATCAACGGGGTCACCGTTCCAGACAAGATGCGTGACAGCGGAACACAAAAGGAACGTAAAGTAATTGCGAGCAATATCAAACAACTATCCAAGACGCAAGAAGAAAACCAAAAAGTAGCTAGCGTTAAAGCTAAGCGCGATAAACAAGAACTTCTAAGCGATTTCGTTTCGAAGAACGCCTAATTACACCTACTACCACTTATTTAATTCGTAAAACAGCAAGGAATTACACTGATGGATATTTCAAACATCCTCGATATGAACGTCGTTAACGACACCATTACTCTCGCTAAGAACAACGCCGCTACGATTATCGGCGTCGTCGGTTCTCTAGTCGCGAGTAAGTTGTATAAAGTTGCGAACAATAAGCTTCGCGGCTATCGCATTGAAGACTGCAGTGAGTTAGTCCAGTATATCGATAAGGCAATCGGTAATGAGCTAAATCCAGATGACTGGCAGGTTTCTGTTTTCGGCATCGGTAATAACAACAATATTACGCTACACCACATAGATAGCGGCATAGAGATTTGTGTTAGAGGTCGCGTTACAGCACTAGGTGAAGCTAGATGCGAGCGGCTGGCACGTATCGGTAAGCGTAAGGCTAACTCTCCAATTACCGTTGATATTAGCGGTATGGAAAATTCACTAGATTTGGATTTCAGCGAACTAGAAGTTTACAACAAGGACGGCGCGGACTTCGATTATCTGTACCGCAAAGCCAACGAAGTTCTCAAGATGGACGGTAAGCGACAAATCGTCAAGGCTAAAGAGCGCGACATTGCTAATGCGGAAGAGGCTAAGAAGAACAAGATTCTAGCAGCAGATGTGCTCAAGAAGAATCTTGCAGCTACTAGTGCTAAGAAAGCCTAATTGTAATAATTAGTTGCAGATATACTAGCGTCACAGAAATGTGACGCTAGTATTCTATTTTGTTAGTTATTGGAGACGAATAAAGAATGAGTGTATTTGATAAACGCGTGGCATTTAAGCCGTTTGAATATCCTGAAGTGCTTGAGTACGGTAAAGCCATACAGCATTCGTATTGGCTAGTTAGTGAATTCAATTTCTTGTCTGATGTACAGGATTTTCACGTTAAATTAAACGACATAGAGAGACGCGCGGTTAAGAACGCTATCCTTGCTATTTCGCAGATAGAAGTATCTGTTAAGAGATTCTGGACTAAGCTAGGAGATAGATTTCCTAAAGCAGAATTTGAGATGACGGGAGTAATATTCGGTGAAAGTGAATGTTATGACGCAGAGACAGAAGTGCTTACCTCTAAAGGCTGGGTAAGGTTTCCTAATTTAAGTAGAGACGATGATGTAGCGCAGTACAATCATAAAACCGAAGAGATCAGTTTCGTTCGGCCGACCGCTTACGTAGACAGACCGTATAAAGGAGTAATGCATCATTATTTTAGTCGTAGTTCTGATTTGATGGTTACTCCTAACCACGAGATATTAGTAAAGCATCCAGCTAAGTTCGTCTATGAAAAGAAGAAATCAGAAGATGGTAAGTGGGGATGCAACTACAGATTTCCTACTTCCGGTTATCTGAAACCTAAAACTACTACAACATTTACAGATCTTGACAGGCTACTAGTTGCTATACAGGCAGACGGCTCGCTATACGGATGCACACCCAGCGGCGCTGGTAGACAAGACGCTTGTATCAACGTTAAGAAAAGTAGAAAAGTAGAAAGAATAAGAGAGTTATTAAATAATCTAGATATAAAATATAAAGAAGGTGATAGGGCGCAAGGGATTACATCATTCAACTTCCCATTACCGCCACATATAGATGTTACACAAGTTAAGAATTTCGGATATATAGATATAACTAAGATAGATAAAGAATACGTAAAACAATTTCTAGAAGAACTACGTCTTTGGGATAGTGGCTCCAAACCGACGCTGGATAGCTTTACTTATTATAATGCTAACGTAGACGCGATTGATAAAGTACAGGCTATGGCCACATTAGCCGGATTCTCGTCATGTAAAGGGATAAATAGAACTTGGCAAGATTCTCTTAAGCGTTTGTTACCTGGAGGAGTCGCTAAGAAATCTGCTAAGACTGTTTACGCGCTTAGTATTACCAATACTGCGATGCACACTTACCCGTATCGTACAGAAATAGAATACGACGGTAATGTCTATTGCGTGACTGTACCTGATGGTAATATTGTCACCAGACGTAATAAGATTACTACTATATCAGGTAACTGTCGGCATGCTCTTGCTTACTCTCACTTACTCGAAGTATTAGGCTTCAATAGTGAGTTCGATCAACTTCTTCAAAATCCAGTTATTCAAGGACGTGTAGATTACCTAACTAAATACCTAAAAGGCGCGTCAGATAATTCTAATGAGAATTTCTCTTTATCGTTAGCTTTGTTCTCCTTATTCATAGAGAACGTAAGTTTATTTAGTCAGTTCCTTATTATTAAGTCATTTAATAAACATAAGAAAACACTTAAGGATATAGACAACGTTATTCAAGCAACTATGGTGGAAGAGATGTTACACGCTATGTTAGGCGCGTATATTCTTAATAAGATAAAAGAAGAATTCCCTGACTGGTTCAACGATGATTTCTATGACAAAATATACAGAGCGTCTAAGAAAGCTTACGAAGCAGAAGAGAAGATTATTGATTGGATCTTTGAAGAAGGAGAACTAAGCTTTCTTCCAAAGAATACAGTGAAAGAATTCACTAAAGATAGATTCAATCAGAGTTTGTTAATGATTGGCGGAAAACCAGTATTCGAAGTGGACAAATCAAAATTAGACGTTATAAAATGGTTTAACGAAGAACTAGAAACTGAAACTGCAGCTGATTTCTTCTGGAAACGTCCCACGTCTTACTCAAAGAAAATGCAGCCATCAAAGGCTGAGGATTTGTTCTAATGTCTGAATATGTATGGTACAACGAGTTATCTAAAGACTTCCTAGAAAAAGACTATCTTCTTCCTGGCCAGACTTTAGATGAAAGGGTAGACATTATATGTAACACAGCTGAAAAGCTATTGAAAAAGCCAGGATTTGCAGCGAAATTAAAACGTAATATTAAAAAAGGCTGGTACTCTCTAAGTACTCCTGTCTGGAGTAACTTTGGAACAGACAGAGGAACGGGTGTATCATGCTTCTCTTCTTATATGTCTGACGACAGCGATTCCATTATCGGATGTCAGGCAGAAGTATGTAAGATGTCTAAACTAGGTGGCGGTACTGCTGCTTATTTTGGTAAATTACGTGAACGTGGCGCTCTGATTCAAGAAGGTAGAAACGGTGAAAGTTCTGGTCCTGTTCATTTCATGGGTAAGTTTGAGAAGTCCATCGGTGTATGGAGTCAGTCCTCGGTTCGCCGAGGAAGCTTCGCTGCATATTTAGATATTGATCATCCAGATATCGTAGAGTTCCTCGGTATAAAGAGCGAAGGCCATCCAGTACAGGATATCTCTTTCGCGGTGTGTGTACACGACGAATGGATGGAGTCAATGATAGCCGGTGATATGGATAAGCGCACGATATGGGCCAAGGTGATAGACGCACGACGTAATACAGGTTATCCGTATATACTATTTGTAGACACAGTTAATAACAATACTGTCGATGTGTACAAAGATAAAGGTATGCGAATACATGCTTCAAATTTGTGTATTGAAGCTTTACTTCCTACAGATGACGAAGAATCGTTCGTGTGCGTGCTGTCCTCTATGAACGTCGCACGTTACGACGAATGGAAAGACGATCCAGAAGCCGTCGAATTATTAGTATATCTACTAGAAGCAGTGACCATTGATTTCGTGAATAGAGCCAGCCGTATTCGCTTTATGGAGCGCGCTGTAAAGTTCGCCGAACAGCATCGGGCTTTGGGTATTGGTATTATCGGATGGCACAGTTATCTTCAGAGTAAGATGATTCCATTCGAGAGCATGGAAGCGAAACGCATTAATGTACAAATAGCAAAGCAGCTCAAGAAACAAACTTACGCGGCTTCCGCTAAATGTGCGGAAGAATACGGCGAAACAGAATTGCTAAAAGGATACGGACGTAGACATACAACGCTAATGGCGTATGCGCCAAATACGAGTAGTGCTTTTATTATAGAACAAGTAAGCCAAGGTATTGAGCCTTTCAAGTCTAATTATTACATTAAAGATCTAGCTAAAGGTAAATATACGGTTCGTAATGCTGAATTAATTAAGTTGTTAGAATCTAAAAATAAGAATACTGATGAAGTATGGAATAGTATTTTAAAGAGAAACGGTAGTGTGCAACATTTGGATTGTCTGACATCACACGAGAAAGAAGTGTTCAAGACATTCAGAGAGCTGTCACAGATGGAAGTGGTTATTCAGGCTGCTCAACGTCAGAAGTATATTGACCAAGGGCAGTCGTTAAACGTAACGATTCATTCTTCGATCCCCACAAAAGATATTAACGCCTTGCTTATTGAGGGATGGAGATTAGGTATTAAATCGTTTTATTACCAGTTAGGCGTAAATGCAGCTAAAGAGTTCGCTAGAGATATCAACGCGTGCTCAAGTTGCGCTAGTTAATTTCACAAAAGGAAAGTTATGTCAGAAGAAGTCGTAAAAGAAGTAGTAGCAGAGACAGAGAAAGAACTAGTCGTCAAGACGTACCGTTACTACATCGAAGATTTGATGATTGAAGATAATTATATCTACGAACCTAACGAAGATAAGATCTATCACACGCAATCACTTAAGCTTAAAGTTCCAGAAAGTTCTGGCGTAGTGTCGTTAGACTTCCTAGAACCTAAGCTTAATGTAGAAGTAGTTGAAGAACTACTTAAGCATCTAAAGAACTCAGATGAGCACTTCCTAGAGATTATTGGCAAAGACAAAATTAAGGAAGAGATTCCAAAGGAAGAAGTGCCAACAGTAGAGACTGTAGCTAGTTAAACATCTAAAATCCAATAAGTAACGCGTCATAATAAAATGCAACGACGGCACTTTCGCCGTCGTTGTTTATTTTTATGAGTTTATTTTTTACTCATTGGAAAAGGGTTCAGGGTAAGGTTTATGGCTACTGCAAAGAAGGCGACTGTAAAGAAGACGAAGCTTGATTTGGCTGGTTTTGCTATTAGCGGAGTTGTTATTAGCCAAGCGTTCGAGAACATGAATGTTATTGACGGCGACGGAGTTGTTGACGCGTTGCATAGTTGCACACTCAAAAATTGTACTGTCCGTGCTATTGGCGAGTCCGTTGGTGATGTAGTCAGTACAGTGTTTACTGACTCAGTTATTGATATGGAAGGGATGTACGTGTCCGTCGTGTTCCGTAACTGTCAGTTCTACGGCACGACTACGTTTAAGAATGTAGATTTCTCGGACGTGATGTTTATTGACTGTGCTTTCAACGGTAATGTAAAGACTGTTACTTGCGTTGATACAGATAAAGTACGGCAATTGGATTGTACTTTCAGTCATGGTTACGCTGTGCCGGCCGCATTCACGTCGAATAAGTCCAAATTAGTAGTAGAGGCAGACGTCAAACCAATAATTCAAAAGGTTATGATTAAGCCGGAAGATTCGCCTAAGCTGCCTGACGGGGATTTGATTGGATATAAGAAGGTGTTTCAAGGTAAAGATTCTTATAGAGAGATTATTGCTAAGTTACTAATTCCGGAAGGCGCTGCACGCACTAACGCCAATCAGTATACAGCCCCGCATCGTGATACGCTAAAGTGCCGCGCAGAGAAAGCATTAGTTATCGATTTCCGTGATTTCAATAATAAGGTTCTAGAAGCTGTCACTACAGCAAGAGGGTACACGAAGAGTGACTTTATTTACACTGTACGCCAATGGGCAGTGCCGGCGACATTCGATAGAGACCTAGCGAAACAATGCGCAGGCGGTATTCACTTCTACACTTCGTTCAAAGCTGCGGTATCGCACATCTAAAGAGAACTGTTGGAAGGTGTTTCTGTGTTTTCTTAACTTTACTTAAAGGTTAGTATCATGACAACCAGCAAGATGACTTTCCGCTTTAACATTTTACGTAACACTGCACTTATGAATGGCCACAATAGTCATGGCCCAGTGTACATCGCAGTTGACGTTGCTAATTTCAGTCCAGAGATGCGAGAGATGCTTTCTGGACTTCAGGGCTACGCAGGTGGATACGACGACGAACATCCTTCAGCAGACTTCGATTTAAGCACGCAAGTGTCTATCCAGTATCTTCTGCCGCGAACGGCTGAAGGAGTTAATCGTACTATTTATGCGCAGCTTAAGAGACTATCGGAATCATTCATCGGCTGGGACGAAGAAGCAGCCGTAAACTATTTAAATAAACTGTTAACGCTGTACTTAGAGGCCAAGAAGCAACAAGCAGAGTTTCTAGCCGATGTAGAGCAACAAAACGCAGAATATGAAGCAGGCCGGACTGCGCAGATTACTGCTGTAATGGATAAAATCAAAGCGAACGAAATCAAGCCGTACATTAAAACGGATAGGCTTGATGGTTTGTATATGATTGATTCTACCAAGCTGACAGAAGATCTACTTCATCACAAGGGTTATATAGAAGAAGCACGACAGCATATTAGTCGATTAGTTACGGCTATTAACGAGAAGATTAAAGAATCACGCGAAGCAGAGAACAGGAGAATCGAAGAAGAATACAACAAATGGGTTGCGGATCACGGCTCTACGTATGTTAAGGAGCTTAAGAATTCTGGCTTCAATTACAAACCGCGTATGTACGACGAGATGCTTACGCGTATCGCTAGTGAGTTGCGTAAAGTCGTTACGACACATAGGTTCTGGACGACAGTAGACGAAGAGCGTTGGGGCCTGTATAATTTTGGCGGCGGTATCGAAGTGATCGACGAATCCGACACGCCAGCGTTGGAGATAATTCAGGCGCGTAACTCTCTACGCGATAAACTCAAAGAGATTAACAACACAATCACGTTCGACGGTATTACGGCAAGAGTTGTACTAGAGGATACAGGTATCATCTTATCTAACTTCTTCGAAGGCGATAAGATGAAAGTCGAGCACCTTGAGGTCACCGTTAAGCTGCACGGACGAAACGATTTGAACTTCTTCTCTATGCCTAAGAGCGCTTACACTGCATGGCGTAAGGAGCTTATGGCGAACGGTATTAAGCTACCTACAAAGAAGAAGAATAATAAAGTAGAGGAAGACGAAGAAGATGAAGTAGACGCCTCTCCTACGGTTAACATAGACCAGAACGCAGCGCCAGGAGATGAATTGTTCGATGAGATGTCGGATGAAGAGTTAGAAGCAATTATGGACGAAGATGACGACGAAGAGGATAACGGTATAGTAGTTACACATGTTTCTAAAGTTGAAGGTATTCCAGCGGCAGCAATTACAGCTGACCCGTCTTAAACTACTCATAGTGTCTCTTTTATGAAAGGACGCCATGATTACAAAAGTCAATGATGGTTTTGATTGGTCGTCGGATAAAAGAGACATTCGAGTAATTCTTGATAATATACTTCGTGCTGGTTTAGATATATGGTACGCAGATAGTTCAATCGAACGACTGAAACTGATAGGTATCTATTCAGCACGATTTATAAAAGATATAATACTTGAATCTATCAAGTGGATAATAATATCAGGAATACGTTAGTGTGATTTATGCTTATATTAGGATTAGGCGTTACTGTAGTAAGTATTCTTAGAAGCTTTGCTTTTATTGCTGCTTCTATGATAGCGACTAATCCTGATTTACATGAATTTACACCTGATACTGTGAAAATGTTTAAACCAGTCGTTGTCCAGTACGCATTGGACAACGACTTACTTGACAATGAAGAGGAGAATATTTTCTATCAATACGGATATGAAGATTTCTCTCTTGATGAAGTAAAAATGTTTTCTAAAGGATTAGAAGAACTAAACGCAAGGAAAACAGAAGTACAAAAATATCCTCCTGTTAATGATGTGTTCCGTTTTTATATAGACGCAGACGACCAAAAAAGTAAAGTTGACTTCAGTCTTCGATATCGTAACTATCTTTTATCGAGACAATGGGAGACAGCTAACAAACATAAAATAGAAGAAGCGATACGTGAAACTAATCATTTGAATCAAGTACACTACTCGTTAGCAACGATAGTTTCATTAAAACAATATTTAATACATTACGGACACAACAAATATACTCTTCGCAGACTACTATCTGAACTAAAAGACACGATAGGTGAAGACGCATATAATGCAGCAATTATTCCTCCAACAGTACCAACACATAGGTTTGAGCAGTATGATTGATGATTTCGTTTTGAAGTTGTTAGATAGGCTAGTTATTAATGCTTGTGGCGACTTAACTGATAATACATATCGACTTAAGTTAGCCGAGAGTCTAGTAGCGACGGACACAGCATTAGATGTCGCGGACGTTCTTAAGGACGATACAAAGAGTAAGAAGCTTCTAACAGATACATGGAACTTGGCTAACTCACATAATAAGTCTCCAAGTTTCTTACTTCTTTACGCTGCTTATATTATTAGTACTTCTACGCTTACTATAAGAGAACGTCCTAAAGTCGATACACTTGAAGAGATAGCAGAGGACATATTCCGTAGACCAAAATTACCGAAAACTTGGCCTATGGGTAAGCCGTACAAAGACTACACAGATGAGTGGTCTGTTGTGCGATGGTACTCCGTGTAACTAAATACATTACGTATTTACGTCAAAATAATAAGTATAGACGGCACGTTTCGTGTCGTCTTTTTCTTTTACAGGGAGAACCAATGCCGACGCTGGATGCGACTACTATCGCGAAGCAGAACAGCGAGATCACGTTCGACTTGACGACGTACGAAGAGTTCGTGCAGAGAGTTGTAAGGGAATACGAGAACGCTAGAGATCACGAAGACTGTGCTGACGATTGTTGTCTTGCAGTGCTCGGCAATTTGTTTTACAGGTCTGTGAAGCTTCCAAGTTGGGTCGTAGCGATTGCGTTGAAACACGTCGCCACCACATTGACGTGCTTGAAGGCTGATTTGGCTACCAAAAGAGAGATCGACGCTTTTCAGTTCATCTGTTTCACGTATTCCGTTCTGTGCGGCGCTAGACCGTTGATCGTGGACGACGGCGAAGACAAAGACGCATTGGACGACGCGCAAGACATGTGGAGTGAGACGGATGACCTTTATACCCAAACTCGCTGGGTGGAGGGACGCACGTGTCGATTAGCGACATCTTAATGGCTGAAGCGACGAAGATAGCCGATGCCAATAATCATCTTGTAGTGCTGCGATTATTGGAAACTAAACAGAACCCAGGACTGTGCGACAACGCTTCTTGGTGCGCGTTTGGTCAATCGGCGTTCAAGCTATACTCTGCTGTAATAGACAAGCGCGGGAAGTTCGTGTATGACAGAGCGGATAATGCTGGGTACGTCAGTATACTACTGTACGATCTAGGCGGCTACTCACGGACAAAGTGCGGAACTTGTGATTGTTGCGTTAAGTTCGGCAAACTCGCTCTTGAGTATTTTAACCTGGACATGGCCGAAGACGAGTTGGAATACAAAGACGAAGTCGGTGGTTATCTCTCGATAGACAGAGAGAAGTATTCAACGGAAACTGGTTGTTTGTTTGGTAAATATGCTGAGAAGCTTCATCTGTTTCCTCCGCACTACAAATACATAACGAGCGCTAAAGAATTTGATGAGTTCTTTAGTGATAAATATAACAAGTACATATTCGACATGTTGTCGAATTGGCAGGGGCGAGCCTGCAGAAAATGCTCGCGTTGTAAGATGCACGGCGTAATGGCCGGATATTTTCTACTGAGGGCGGAAGACTATGAGCGATGTAAACGCAACCGACTCCAACGTGTCGCCCCCGTCCCAGGAGAACGAATCGGTTCCTTCGACGCCGGTGCCCCCGTTAACAGATGGGAGCGCGGAGACGAAGAAGACATCTATCGCGAATGACATCAAGACTGATGTCGATACTGTCGCGTCCCACGTTGGGCCGAAGATTCGACAACGCATCGTGGAAGCGCGAGCAAAGACGATTGAGGATGAGCGGCACTCAATGTGCGTCAAAGCGCTGACAAAGATCGAAGAACTGAAGGCCGATCTGAATAAGACGGAGAAAACTTTCTCTGTTGTCTATATTGACAACAAGGAAGTTAAGTCTCGATCCGAGGCAGATCACAAGAAAATCAAGAAGCTACGTGAAGACATTGAGCGGTGGGAGAAAGCGCTGGAGAACGCGTTGGCTGATCCGTGCGATTACAAAGCGCTCGACAAGCTCGTCAGGCCGGACAAGGTGGAAGCGCCTAAAGCAGATAAAGCAGAGTAGTTAATCCCAACCGTCCTACTAACAATAGGACGGTTCTTTTATTTTCCTTATTTAATTTATACTTATTATGATTATTGCAACATTTAATTGGCAGAGCGATTCAGAAACAAAAAAGCACATTGATTGCTATTTAGTAGTATCAACAAATAACGGCGGTAAATATACTTTCAAGACTAAGGATAATCCGAGAAAATCTGGTTGGACGGCACCAGGATTAGGTGAAGAAGTCGGAGTTTATGGCGATGACGATAAGTTGATTGGTGTAGTAGGCGAGCACAATTATCCTAAGCGTGCATTTTGTATTTCGCCCGATGGCGATTGTAGCGGTAACGATGAAGAGAGATTGCCTACTCGACGAGAAGCTGTTGAAGCAATCGTTACTAAACATCTACGCGAACAAATTAAAGAGCAACAAGTGAATACGACAATTAAAGACGTTAGCGCAGAAGTTAAACCAGCCCCGACAGCAGAAGCAGTTAAATTAACACACGATACAACATACGGTCCAAAAGGCTGGATGGACAAGATGCAGTGGAAAGAATCAAAAGAGATTCTTCCTAGTGTGTACGTTATTCGTCAGGTAAGTAGTAGAGACCGTGCTTGGAGAGTAACTACTTCGCCAGAATACGAACGAGTATACACCAACACTATAGCTGCAGTCGATATGCGTGATGGGTGGCGTGCTAAAACTGTAGCACCGCTAGATTACTATTATGATAAAGACGGCGATGCCAATTGGACGCCTGAAGAATGGTTGGATTTCATTGTTGCTAAACTGGATATCACGCCTAAACAAGCAGAACAACCTGTCGTTACAGAAGTGCCGGTAACTGCGCCTACGCCAGAAAAGAAAACTGTTAAGACACTTAATGTCGTCAAGTCAGAAGATCTTGTCTGGAAGAAACTTAATAAGCTATCTGTTTATTATCCGACAACTAAGGACGGAAAAGAATATAACCCGTTCAACATTATCTGGTATCCGAAAGATAAAGCCACTCCTCATTATTACGGAATGAACGGCTCGTTCACTCGTCCAACTTTGGATGGGACTAAAGCCGTTATACGTGATCGTATTTCACGAACTAACGAGCAGCCCGCCGATAAGTATGAATACAAACTACTACCGTTAGGTGTAGTTGACGGTACTAAGAATACTGTTCTCGTATTAGCTAAATTTAATCCAGACGGAGATGTTGCTTACCCTAACGTTCGTATCGAGATTAATAGTGGCGGTCAGTCACATTTCGTCTCTACAAATAACCCAACAGCTAATGTAATGATGACGCCGAATTTCGTTAAGAAACAAGACAATTTATCACTGTCTGTTGCGTTTAATACTGCAATTGATATGATTGAGAATGGTGACAAGTACTTGTCGCAAACTGTTGCTATTTGATAACTTACGTCAATTATGCCAATAAAGAGTGGCGAACATATACGCGTAAACAGCTAACAAACGCTGTTTACGCGTTATACCCTCTTAATATAAGAAAAGCAAGCTTAAACTAGGAGAGTAGTTATGTTCGCTGAAGTTATTGAAGTGTTTAACGGAAAAATCACTAGTGGGCAAATTGGTTTGGCGATCACTATGTTCTTCGTGTTTGTCACCATAGCGTATATCGCTAAGGCGATACAAGCATATCGAAGAGAAACGAGAGGAGAAGGCGATGTCATTGACTAACGATCAGCAGACGGATCTGGTTATTCTAGTAATTGTTATGTTGATATTAATGACATTAGTTCGACGATTGGTGTTGGCAGTAATTCATGATGATTCTAAAGATTCGTTTCGCGCGTGTTTGTCTTGTATGTACGGAGTAAAGAACAATGACGTGCAGAGAGACTGCCTTAGTTGTGTTACTAACAGTTCCAATTGTAGTAACAATATCCGTGTTAATTCACAAAGTCTGGAAAAGAAACCGTAAACACTCTCGACGAAAATAACTAGAATAGTAAGACTTACTGATCTAATTGGAGAATATCATGTTAGATAAGATTCTAGTTTGGGGCGCCAGTATAACAGTAATTCTCGCTATTCTTACTGCGTTATTCAGTCGGGAAGATGGAGATAAATAAGTAATGTCGAAGAACGCCGCATATGAGAAGCGGCTGCGTAACAGAATATTTGATAGGGATGGTTGGAAGTGTTATTTATGCGACCGAGTATTAACAGATATAAAGAACACAGACGGTTCAGTTCCAATGGATTATGCGACCATTGATCATGTTATTCCGAGAAGTAACGGTGGCCACAACAGGCAGACTAATAAGCGAGCCTGTTGTTGGTCTTGCAATAATATCAAGGGAAGTAAATCAGTTGGAAAATCTATAAGAAAAATTTTCGCTGTCAGTAACCACAATAAGAAAGAAGTAAATAAATGAACACTGAAATTAAAGACGTTAACGCAGTCGTGAATAGAAAATATTTAGTTGTACTGAAAAATACATTCTGTTACGACACGCATCATTATTTGACGCCGGGTAACGGGGTGCATAGCGTTAAACCGTACGCTATCTGTTTCGCGTCAATTGAAGAAGCAAAAGCAGCATCTGACGAATTTACTGGTAAATATAAACAAGCGCAGTGGGCTAGTGTTGGTTATATAGAAGAAAGCGATGCAACCGCAAATGTTGAGGATTGTGTAAGTAAGGTAACGCCTTTTGAAGAACGTAAAGTTGAAGTTAAAGAAGACGAATACTTAATAGTGCTCAATTACAGCGGTGGCTACTACTATTTGTCTGGCGATACAGGATGGAGCTACAGACACGCTACTGCTTTCAAGTTAGAGGCCGCGATTAATTGGATGAAAGATTTCGATAAGAACGTTACGAAGTTAATACCTAGAGAGCCAAAGGAATGGAAACTGGTAGGTTATGTTAAGAAGGACGCGCAGAGCGCCATGTATAATACGCCTTCTATCACAATGCCGAATCTCATTAAGTACACCAAAGAACCAATAGTAGAAGTAAAGAAAGAAGAGCCTAAAATGGAGAACCCGAAAAAATACTTCATCGTCATGTCCTTGACGCTATCGGGTGCCACACAGCTATGGTACTTGTCTTCGTCTTTAACTAGCGGAGTGGAGACTTATGGCTTCGCGTGGTGCGGTACTAAGGATGCTGTTGATAAGTATATTGCAGAGTTTGAGACTAAAGGACGTAGCAAACTACACGATCCCAAAGAAGGATGGAAGATAGTTGGATACATTGATAAAGATGACGCGCAGTATACCGCAACCAAGTCAGGCGAGCACGCCAAATTTATAGCTGTGAAGGAAGAAGTTAAGCCAACTACTAAAGTCGAAGATGCGAAAGAGACTAAGTACTTAGTTCTAATACAGAGCGCGCCATACGGAAGGTTGGACTATTGGTGGGTCGGCTCTGACGCTAAAGATGGCGCAGCCCAAGCACGTAGCGCAACGACTAGATCACTTAAGCAGTTTACATTAGAAGAAGCGACAAACTTTGTTAAAGAGTGGGATACAAAACATAAAGAACGATTCAAAGCTATGTACAACGTAGAGTACAAGGTAGCTGACGTAATCGAAGCAGATTCGGTTTACGCTCTAGATTATAAGTGCTATTCAGCGGACGCAACGTCGCAATGTAAAGACGTTAAACGCGTTACTATTTCTCCTACTAAAGAAGAAAAAGTAATTACAGAAATAAAGAAAGAAGTCCCAGTAACAGTCAAGAGAGAAGTAAAAGTTGGTGATACTCTATACAGATTTACTGACAAGCAAGAAAAGATAGTAAGTGGTTTGTTCTTTGTTACGGAAAATAACAAGAAAGTAGTTCTGTCCTACGACACTACTACAGGTATCGCCTTCGTTTGGGATTACGACGCAAAACTTGATTTCCTCTCTAGGGACGAATTAGTTAAAGAGTATGTCGCAGCAATCATGACTAAGTTCGTCGCTAAGGCTTAATAACTAAAAATAATAAATACATTTATAACTTAAACAAGAAAGACAATTATGTTTCTGCTAAAAGCAAAGTTTGACTACTCGACATGGTATCTTCGCGAGCTAGGTCGACGCGATATTGGGGCGCACGACGGCGTGGCCCAAGCGACAATGGACGTAAAGCAGTTCTCCACAGTTGAAGAAGCATACAAATGGTTGGACGAGAACAAGAGTAAGTTTCATGATGCAGAGCGATGGGATTTCGATAACGCTTACGTAGTCGACGCGAAAGATGTATCGACGCCGATTAAGCGACCAGAGAAGAGTTACGTTATTGCCATTAGCTACGATTTCACAACTGGTAGAAGTTGGTATTACGTTGCTAATTCGTTAAGCGGAGAAGATCGCTTAGCAGGCGTTTGTAGCGCAAACAGCCCATCAGCGCTGTCATTCAAATCGGAGCAGGAAGCTAAAGATTTCATGAATGATCCTGTCAATATCCTGAAGTTCATTCGTCATGTTGATGTGTTCAACAAGGATGAATATAAGATTCTAGATAAGGAGGCGGTTCGTGATGTCGAGCTAGGCCGCTCTTTAGCTTCAGTTACTTGTCCTGCCGTTGTTAACTCTCCGACGTATAAAATGGCTTCTACTGTGAGACAGTTTGTAGTATTAGCTTATCACGTCGCCGCAGCAGGGTGGTTCTATCTGTGTAAGTGTGCATCGCCTAGTGGCGAATACGGCGGCGACCGTCTTAACAACCCAACATGGCCTTGCGTAGTTTTCAATACTGAAGAGGCTGCAATTAAGTTCATGCAAGATTCGTTTGATGATGTCGCTAAAGCTGGATTTGGTGCTTTGACACACGAGAAGAACACCATAGACTACAAGATCGTAGATAAAGAAGTCGCGGCAAAATCAAAAGAGACCGCGTTGTTGTCTACGGCGATAAGTGTCGTGAAGCGCAAAGAAGATAAGTTCGTTATTATGTTGTGGCACGGCGCACAAAGTGAGTGGTACTTTGTGACTTCCAGACTTAATGGGGAAAGATGGTGGTATAACGGCGCTTCTGATCTAAAGAGGTACGACCCTGTAACGTTTAATTCAGTCGAAGAAGCGAAGAAGTGGATTAATGATGCGAATAACAGGAATGCGTTCTTCTTACCTAATGGCAGTTGGAAGTTTAGTTCTCCAGAGCATAAGGGTTATGTAGTTGTCAATGTAAACGATGTTGCGGGTAAATCAGCTGGCAACGAGACGTTGTTAGCTTACGGTATTAACAAAATTGAACTTAACGAGGAAGTTAAAGTGAATACGACAATTAAAGATGTTTCAGCGAAGAAGTATATCGTTCTTGGCGAGTTCAACGGGGTGCTACGCCTAACGTTAGCTAAGCATAACAGACTAATCACACACTCTGTTGATGTTAATAACGACCATCTAGTGTTTCGTTCAGCGGAAGCAGCATCGACAGCGTATAAGAACTCGGCTCCTTGCGGCTTCTCGGAAGGGCATATTGTAATAGAGCTTACTCCAGATATGAAAGATATAGACGGTATTCTCGAACTCATTAAGAACAACAAAGTAACTATCGTAATTGATAACAGCACGCCTGTCCTTAAAGCGGAAAAAGTTGAACTCAAGCCGGTAACTAAGCTTTACGTTCTAGTCGGTAAGTCTAAAACAAGGGGTGTCTACACTTACTTAGAGACAAGTTGTTCTTTAGTTTGGAGTGAGCATCTAGCATCTAGAGCGACTAAGTATAAGTCGCCAGAAGCAGCACTAGAGCATTTCCGTAATTGCGACCATAATGGGTATGGCGATGCAGTAGTGCTAGAGTATAAGGATGATATGCCTGATACTACAGACCATACTAAGTTTAATGAGTATGTTGTACAGAATAAGATCAGTGTAGTAAGTGCTACGCAGTACGTAATCATGAGTTACGGCGCGCAGTGTTCAGACACGATGTATTTCTTACACCGTCACGGCACGACTAACGTCGTAGCTGGTGCAATTAAGTTCTCTTCAGTCGAAGAAGCACGTAAAGCAACACTGACGGAAGAGGAACAAGAGGATGACGGCATTGATTGGGAAAGAGCTATAATCGTCAAGGTTGACGATGTTATTGACCTTACCAACCAGGGATACAGCAGAGAGACTACTTACAATAAACTTAAGCCAACTGCGGATAAGTACACAGTTGAAGTGAAAGTAACAGCAGAAGTTAAGCAAGAAGTGAAAGTAGAAGAGAAGAAAGAAGAATATGTTATTCAATGCTCTTATTCGTCGGTGACTGCTTATTACTATCTTTCTGAAGAAGTAGGTAGCGGCAACTGGAATTTGCGTTTTAATACTGGAGACAAGTCGAATTCAATTCGTAAGTTCTCTTCAGTAGAAGAAGCAAAGAAATGGCTACTTGATAACAGGTTGGCTATTTACAAGAAATCTGGTACTCACTGGAGATGGGAAACGCTACAAATCGTTCCTGTGTCAGTTGCGAATACTAATACGAGAGCAACGAAAGTCGACGATAAGTACTCGGCTGGAATGGTTGACGATATGACGTTGAAATTCGTAGTACTGAAGCGTGGAAAGAGTAGCTGGCATTACGTTTATAACATCGATGCGCCTAACAATGCAGGAGGATGTTGTAGTAATCCTGTTAGTGCAACAAAGTTTGATAGCGTAGACGCAGCAAGAGACGCTATTCAGTCACATATTATTGAAATGCGTCTGAACTCATATGATTTCAACAAGGTTGTTATCATCCCTTCCTATCTAGCAGTCGACAGTTCGCTTATTACCGACGCTAGCGTAACTGCTCTAACTGTATCTGATTCTAGCCACATTATCGCGAGTCCAAGAGAGAAGTACATTGTCGCTGGAGGCGTTCCATCCAGTGACTTATGTTACTATATTACGGCGGAAGTAAGACGAGAATACTCAGCACTTTACGGCGCTAAGTTCAATACAGTGGTAGATGCAAAGAAGTTCGTAGAGACGAACAAGCAAACGATCGCTGCCGAGTTTGATATGGAGAAGTTATACGTTCTTCCTGTCAGTCGAATTTTGGCTATTAATGGTAGTAACGACGCCAAGGCATCAATTAGTTCTCTCAAGTTTAGCCCAATTTACACTAAGAAGGATTTAGAAATGTTCGTATTTCTTTACAACGATGGTAAGTTCTCTACGTCGAAGGACATCAGCAAGAACGACAAGACTGATGATATCAGTAAAGCGTATAGGGCTTCAGCGACTGAAATGGGTAACTGGAGCGCGGCATCGGCTGGTTATATCCTGCCTGTTTCGGCTTATGAACTCCTAAGTAAGTCTGTTGCTGAGAAGAAGACAATTAAGCCAGTAACGAATAAGTTCGAAGACGGCGATGTTGTATACGCACTTGATCCGGACTTCGACATCGATTCGTGGGATGGTGACGCGGACGAAGTTGTAATTATTGAAGGTAAAGTAGTAAAAGTCGGTTCCGACTTAGTTATCGTTTATATGCATGCCGATAACGGTGTAGTACTGTGTGAAGGCGAAGCAGGCGTACACGATTTCGACAGTTACCATGATTACTGGAATGAAGAAAGCGGCAAGGGTAATTGGTATAAGAGCAAAGATGGCATCAAAACTCAACTAACTGCAAAGTTACAAGAGAAGCTTAAGAGCATTGCTAGTATGACATTCTAATTTCTGTTTATTACGCATGGAGAGAATTCTCTCCATGCGTTCTTTTTGAGAGTTTTATGACGAACGATACGAGCGGTTGGAGTTGGAGTAATTGGAATCATCTTCGTCCTTACTCGCAACCGTACTACAATCAACAACAGTACCTCTATTCCAATCTAAGCAACGATTATTGGACTAATTGGTACGATACGTGGATGCAAGAATTACAAAAAACTTACTACGGAAATAAGGTGGAAGACATGACAAATACTATTAAAGATACAGCGACTGCCACACTCACTATTCTTCAAGCAGGCGATAAAGTTTATCGTCTAGTTAGGGATAATCCTGACTACGATGAAGACTTAGACGATGTCGATCCAAACACTATTGAAGAAGGCGGCGTAGTTGCACTGAAGGGTAACTTAGTTCTTATCTATAAAGACGAACTAGACGATAACATTCGGACTGAAACGTTAACTACTAATTGTCGTGAAGGCTATGAGAATTGGCGAAAGGGTAAGGAATCAATCGTTAAGGAACTGAAGGACGCGCTTACCAAAGAATATCAAGACAAGTTAGATAAGATCGCAAAACTGTAATTGCGGTAATAATTACACATACTAGAGAAGTTCTCTAGTATGTGTTTTCTCTAACAGGAGTATATCAATGGCACAAGCGTCTAAGTCCTTGTTAAAGATTGGCGATGCTGTTTATCGTCCAATCACGAACGTTAGGGGCTGTTATCAGTACGGTTATGTAACAAAACATCCTAAGAACGATAGTCTGATAGTGCAGGCGCGTACGCAACTGCGGATTGGATAAAAGGAGATATCTTTAAATACTTTGCTGAGATGAATAGCGTAACTCTCGAATACTCGAATAAAGCTACTGTAGCTATGAACGCTGTCGCCGCAATTAACGACGAAAGAGATAAAAAGATTGAAGCACTGAAGAAGAAATACAAACTGAGTTAATTACACAGTTACATTAATAAGGACGTATACTATGCCGTTCGACATGAATATGATGGGCTTCGCTGGATTCGCAGCATTGAGTGGTTTGTTCGGTATATTAGTTGGTATGTGGAGTAAAATTAAATCATTCGCATATCAAATAAAATCACGAGTAATACGAAAAGTAGAAATCGTAACGAATGGACAAAATACAGCGTTAATTAGTTACTTAATTAAGAATTACAAAAAGAGTAGTAACTACGACAAAGTATACGGAGCAGCAAGAGAAGACATTCGTTCACTTGGACGCCAGAACTTGGTTGCTTACGAACTATTTGGTTCGCGTACTACCATATTCTGGAATGGCTGGCTTCCTTTCGTTTATAGCGATTCACTTGAAGCAGCAAAAGAAGGAAAAGGAAAAGACGACGGATATTACGAAGATGACGGAACAAAGACTAAAGACGGTAAACGTGTAGTCTTCGCATCAATATCGTATATTCGCGGAACTCTTGATATTGATAAGCTCCTTCTCGCAGCAACGGAAGCGTATAACAAAACTTTGAATGACACATTATCAATTCAAGAAGTAGCAGCAAAAGACGCTACTAAACGATTTAAAGTTATCAACGTTCCTGATGTGGATAACGGAGCAAATCCAAAGAGTAGAAACTCATACGGCGACGATGATCCATTAGAAGAAGGGTTGGGTTGGTACATGATGGATAAGTACCGAATCCTAACTCACGATAAGACGGATATTGGTCCGAAGATGTTGGGCAACGGTAAGAAAGCAATGGATATGTTGTTCTTCCCGAATCACGTGATGGAATTAGTAGAGGAAGTTAAACACTGGCACGGAAGTAAGGACTGGTACGATAGTAAAGGTATTACTTGGAAACGCGGATGGTTGTTATACGGCCCTCCAGGATCAGGTAAATCGGCAATCGTTCGTGCATTCGCTGAAGACTTGAACATGCCGATTTATGTCTATAACTTAGCTGATATGGGTAACAACCAACTCATCAAAGAATGGAAGAACATGCAGGCGAATACGCCTTGTATTGCTCTTATAGAAGACATAGACGGTGTATTCCACGGTAGAGAGAACGTAGCAGCAAAAGCAATGTCTGGAATAGGAATGTTTGGCGGTTTAGGCGCCATGCGTCGAAAGAAAGACGACGATGATGACGATGACGATGATGCAAAGGGAGAAAAGAAGGGAATGGGTATTGGTTACGGTGGCGTAACGTTCGATTGTCTCCTTAACGTTATCGATGGTGTAGCGCGAGTTGGTGGCGTATTTACAATAATTACAACTAACGACGTTCACAAAGTCGATCCTGCTCTTGGAGGTCCAAATGTAGGTCAGGACATGGGTGAAGGATACGTTAGTAATAGACCAGGACGCGTTGATAAAGTTATTGAACTTACGTACATGACTGCAGACGATAAGAAGAAGATGGCGGCGCATATTCTTGGAGAGTATAGAGACGAATACGACGCGTTATGCGCTGCTGTGGACGCGCACGATGTAAAGCAAACTCCAGCGCAGTTCCAAGAACTTTGCGCTCAAATAGCGTTGAAGCGCTTTTGGTCAGAAAAGAAGAAATAACATGGACAATGAAGTATATACGTTTGGTGATTTTGATATTCCCGACAACTACATACACATAACATATGTAGTTGTTAACATTCTTCTAATAAGCTTTTATATCGCCTCTTCTTATTTAAATAAGGAAACAAACAGTGAATAACGATACTCCAGAAACGCCGGGAACGCCGGAAGAAGTAAAAGAAGTTGTTAATGATATTGTTGAAGCAATCGTTGAAATGCCGAGAACATTTGAAGAAATACTCGACGATATGATTGTCAGTGCACGAATGGTATTCTTCGATGGAAAAGACGTTCGTCCTGATAGTAGTTGTTATTTCCGTTTCTCAAATGATAAGGATAAGCCGGACTTATGTTTCGCTTGTATAATTGGTGCTGCTCTTTATAGAAAGAGTGAGTATCAGAAACAAGAAACGTTTACTAAGACAAGACCGAATAACTTCGACGCAGCGTTGAAAGAATTAGGTCTTAACGCAGGGCATGTAATACTTATTAATCACGCATTCAGTTTGGGATTCCACTTTGGTCCAAAACGTTCTGCTGAATTGTTAATGAAAGAGTTCGAAGAGGATATGAAAGCAGTAGATAAGGAATGCGAGAAGTTGAAGTTGGATAAGTTGCATCCAGAAGAGGCGCTTAGAGTATATAAGAAAGTTACAGAGTTCGCAGCGACTATGACAATACACGCTGCAGCGGCGGACAAAGACGATTAGTAAACAATAAATAAGAGGAAGAATATTCTTCCTCTTATTTTAGTTATTACACAACTAAGAAGTTTAAGTTTTTGCGTCATAATAACAGAAGACATTAATTATTTTAGTAACAAGGAACATTTATCATGTTAGTACGAATTTCAAATAAAGCAAAAGAAGGCGATTTAGTTAAGTCCGCATACGGTAATGAGTTTTACAGACTGACACAATTAGTTCGTGATAAGAATCCAATAACAGCTACGCAATACACTGGTAGTAAGTATTGGTACGATATGTTTGATTTCAAGGAAGGCGATTTCTTATTCACTGACGCTTGGGGAGTGGGTGTAGCGAAAGGTGATCCAATTTATTTGTACAAAGAAGACGGAAAGAAACAACAACTTACATATGCACAATACTCTCTATATACGAAAGACGTAATAGAGTCAGAGAAAGAATCATCTCTGAAGTATATACGTGAAAGACTTGATAACGTGCATAAGGGATTCGACGCTTTGTTATCAATAGTTAAAGAATAACTCAAACACAGGAGAAACAATGTTTCCTAACATTCCAGAAGACTTAATTGCGTTAAACAATCTTCGCGAACAAGACATAGAAGCGAACGAAAGTGATATGGGAGTAACGGCTACTGCCTTGTTTACCGCCAACTTTGCCATACCTTTCGATACTAAGAATCTGACTATTGCCGATGTAACGCATCATATAGATGTTCTATGTTCTTGCTGTAGTCTGATAATGGATTCTTGTGAGAAAGAGTATGTATCTTATCTCGACGACAACTGTTGTTCATTGTTGGATTTGATAGAAGTTAATGCTGATAGACTGAGAAACAACTCTCCAATTGTGTACGACTACACACTTGTCATAGACAATGATTTATCTCGATTATTAGCCGACGTTGTTCATGAACTTACAGAAGTAGAAACTACGAATACTATAGAAGCCGTAAGAGCTTTGCGTATTCGTATCTTCATCGCTATGCGAACCTATTTGGGTATTAATCTGTTATGTAACTCAACAAATTGGTTTGCTGCGTACAAACAGTTGGCGATATTCATAACATTAGCACTGAAGAGTTTCCCAATACAACAAGAATGGCTCAGTTCTTCTGTTGTTGGTTTAGCATCAGCTATATATATATACAGAGAATGCTTTTGACCGACTTCCCATCCTAGCTGATGCTTTAGAAGAGTCAGGATGCGATAATGCTGATGTGTTGACTGTATGTAGAAGATTGAACTATGGTTTTCGTGGAATTAAACTCATAGAACAATTAAGACACAAGGATTAAACAATGCGTAAACTCACACCTGAAGCTCAACAACTAGCGTTAACTGGCATACCGCGTCTCCAAGCACGTGTAGTCACAGTAACGCTAGCAAGTCGATTTCTTGATTATTACAATTCTCTGTTTCCGCAATATTCTGTGATTAGTGAGTTACTACAACAGAGATTAATAGTAGCACGAAACGTAATACGTTATCCCGACACAAAGTTGTGGCAGGAGATGTTACTAGACGCTTATAGATGGAATGAATCTTCAATGCGTCTGTACGCTAACGATGCGCCAAGGGAAGGTATGTGTCCGCACAACTGGATGTGCGGACATTTGAGTGTTAAAGTCTGCTACCCTGGTAAAGCGGGACGCACGCCTTATCGTGTTGCGCGTACATTACGTAAATTCTACGCAACCAGGGATATGGATAGATGGGAAGAAATATCTGACATCATCTTCCTAGCAACGAATTGTATAACTGCTTCTCGTAAATTCGAGAGTAGTTGGTTCTCTTCTACTGTCGTTGCTTTAGCGCAAGCAATACAACAGGAAGACGCTTACGACCGTCTTCCCATCTTAGCTGATGCTCTAGAAGAAGCAGGATGCGATCACGTTGATTTACTTGATGCGTGCCGAACAGCAAAGTTCGGCTTCTACGGAATGAAATTCCTGAACATTCTCTGTGGAAACAATGAGGAAAAGAACAATGTCAGTATTTCCGCATATACAGAACGTGGAAGCGTGTAGTACTTATGCGCGCGGGAAGATGAAAGAAGCGTGCGCATCAAAAAGTTTTCCCGAGATAGCACGACTTTTATGGCAGTTATCAGACAGAACCAGCAGTATCACGTCTACTTACTCTAGACACTTATGGACGGATATTGAAATCCTTTACATGATGTGTCAACAACTTAAAGACAAGGAATGTAAGGCGCGTTGGCTACATAGAACTAGGAGTCTACGTCGCCTCAACAAAGAGTTGACCAAAGTACTCATATTCTTGAACGACGTCTGTTATTACTTAATATGCGTTGAGAACAGAAAAGTAACTACAATAGGAACGGAAGAGTGGCACAAAGAGAACGAACAATTTGGAAAGATGATTAATGTTAATCCAAGTTATATAGCTGACAGTCTAGAGTTACCTCCCAACAGTATATGGCTGCCGTTTATATACGACATAGGCTCGAAAGTTTCAGGTCGTCACATGTGTACTGGCGCGTACGGATATGATAATACAATAATATACAGATACGCACGCCATATGTGGACGGCGTATGTTCAGCGAAATGGAACTCGTGTAAACAGAGAGTTCTTCGCTCAGTGTATTCAGCAACTAACGAGATTAATATACTTCTCAAGTGTAGCGTGCTTGGAGAACGTAGAATGGGATAATAACTGGAGGAGTTCGACAGTAATCGGCTTAGCAGACGCTATACACAAAGAGAGTGCTTTTGATAGACTTCCTATTCTTGCGGATGCTTTGGAAGAGGCAGGATGTGATGATCCGCATGTATTAAATATGTGTAGAAATTTAAACTTTGGTTTCCGAGGAATGCAACTTCTTTGGAAGATACGAAAAGAAGGATAAAGATGAACGCTCTACACAATGTGGAGCGTTTATTTTAATTATTACTAAAATAGACTCCCTTTGCTGTTATATTACTTTGAGAGGGTAATAACATTTCCAAGGGAGCTACCAATGCCGTTTTACGCTAACTGCTGGTTAGTAGCGCTAGTGATGCGTGTAGTGCGTGGAGGAACATTGTACTCAATAGACAGCCACGCGTTTGTGAAATTTGCTGATGGGAGAGTCTTTCATTTCACGCCGCGTCACGAATCGAGAATTCTGCAATGGGTTGAAAGGAACATATGCTTGTGTCTTCCTTTCTGGCCTAAGCGCACGCTAGTAATTTTGTTTCTTGGAAGGATTCAAGAAATGAAACCGAGAAAAGTTAGTCTACTGTTTAGTCTATCGAAACCAAGAAAAGTGTTCTAATAGTATAGAGGATCGCAAGATCCTCTTATTGTTTATTTTTAACTATTAAAAATAAAATATGAGTATTTGTGCGTCATAATAAATAGGAAGTCTACTATTAACAATGAGAAAACAATATGCCAATCATTTCCGACGCTATTAGAATTCAAGGATTTTGGAACAACGAATGGCTAGAGATCGATGGTAGTTTTGGTAGCGCAACTATTGTAAGGACGGCACAAAAGGGAATATCTTTTATGTCTCGTGACAACAATATTCGTCGACCAAGAGAAGCAATAATGAACGTTGCGTCTCTTGAACTAGAATTGACTCGACGATTTTGTGAAGCGACGGGTGGAGAGCCAATTACTAAAGCGTATGAAATGGTTAGTAGACTTCTGAACACACCTAAAACGAAAGTTGTTTCCGTAATTGACGAGTATCGAGCCGATGAGGAGCTACATGGAAACGATCTGTTCTGTTGGAGAGTGGCTAACACGTACTTAAATGCGACTATGCACGGCGTAACTAGTTTTGTAAACCTACTTACTATCGGATCTATACACGTAGAGGATTACTTAGATACTGTACCAAAAGTCCTCTGGTTAGTTTCTAGACAAGCGAAGAAAGATATACGTTGGGCAAGTAGTTGGTACAGTTCAACGGTAGTTAGCTTAGCGGAAGCTATAACGATAAGTAGGGATTTTAGCAGACTGCCTATTCTAGCCGATGCTTTGGAAGAGGCAGGCTGTACAGACGAAACACTATTATCAATATGTCGCGAATCCGAATGGTTTCCTCCGTATATGTACTTTTTAAACGTACTACGTACTGGAGGTAAAGCGCTAAAAGGGAGGTAACGTGCCAATCATTTCCGACGCTATTAGAGAGAATAATAAAGAATACTGGAGAGTGACTCCCGCTTTTGAACACTCTGACGAGTACGCTAATATTACTCAAGTATTCATAGACGATATACGTAAATACTTGTGCCGCAAACGACGAAGACGTTTTATTCTGTCTGTGTGCACTTATCTCGTAGACATATGCCAGCATGTTAACGGCGAGAAGTGGCCAGTAGAGTTACAACTACTTAGTGCCTCTTTCAGAGAATTAATGAAAAGCGGTTATAACGAGAAAACATCTTCTCTTAGAACATTAGCGCTACATAACGTGAATTTCGCGAATAGAACAAATATTTATCATACTGTGGCATACACAGTATCCGCCTACTGTCTTGATCCTGTTAGGCCGCCTTTGGGCGTGTTAGAGCGTATAGGCTATAATGTCTGCAATACGGCCGAGTTTAGAGATACGGTTCAGAAGATAATGTGGCTGTCGTCGCGCGATAAAACCAACGCGGCTATAAAATGGCAGGACGGCTGGTTCTCTTCTACTGTTGTCGGTTTGGCACAGGCGATTAAAAAGACGGCGGCATTCGACAGACTCCCTATCCTCGCTGATGCTTTGGAAGAGGCAGGATGTGTAGACAAAACACTTCTAGCAATATGTCGCCAGACAACATGGTTCCCGCCGTATATGTATTTCTTGGAAATACTGAATGGCGGTGCTAAATGGATGAAGACGCAAACGAAAGGAAATAACAATGAAGTCTTTCACTGAACGCGTTGACGATTTGATTAAACTAGCACGAGAAGGGTACAAGAACGGATTACTTCCGTCACATTTGTACTTCTTCCGTAAGTACACTAACGCTTCTCCATGCGGCTGTCTTATTGGCGCAGCCGAGTACACGAACCAAGGCTTCGATATTGATAAGACGCTTTTGGAATGGAAGAAATTCGATAAGTCGTTCTCGCATGAAGAGTATTTGGCGAAGTTGGCTTCTCTTGGCTTAACGTTCGACGAAACTAACTTCATAGCGTCCGTATACGATATGGGGTACAAGATAGCAAAAGGTTTCAATGTGTACAGTGACGACGATATAGCAAAAATCGCTGCAACGTATTCTCCTGATAAAGAATGGAGAACAGTCGCACATAACATAATTAACTTCGCTAAAGAAATATTCGCAGAAAAGAAGGACACATGACAAAGTTACAAGAGGCAAAAAAGTTAGCTAAACGTCGAATAGGAATATTCGACGACGCCACTGAACACTATTACGTCGCAGGAGACTTGAGGAAGAATGTATTTGTCGTTCTACAAGTCTCCAAAGAATCTCTAGGTCGTGGTATATGGCCGTTAGGCTTTCCAGGAAGGACTAAGAAAGATAGAGTGTGTATCCTTATAGACATTACTCCGAAAGAGTTTACTACTCTTAAACGTAAATTACGTAACGGCGTATGTCCAAAAGGATGGCGTAAGGAATGGAAGATTGGTCAACTACTAGCAACGAATAAGGAAAAGAAAGGCTAATATGGACAACACAGAGATATTATTAGGTATTAGTACAAAATATTGCGACGACGATACTTCAATCGCCACTACGACAATAACAGACATCAATCAACTCGTTGATTACGTCCTAAAGAGTCATGATTTCAGCGATAGACATACGTTGTTATTGTCGTTACTTCGTGATCCTATATTCAAAATGGCGCTAGAACAACAAGGATGGGTTAACACGGCAGAAATAAAGAAAATGAGTGATAAGGCAATAATAGATGAACGCGTGTACGCATTAGAGCGTGTTCCGTATATGGGATATACTGTTCACGACTTACGTAAAATGACGTCATTCGCAGCGTTATCAGGCGCGTTTGTGAAAGGTAATGGATTACTTGTGCGCGGTGTAAAAGAAGAGGCAATGAAAGACATATCGCCGCAATTACACGCAGCGATAGAAAGTAAGAAGAAGTTGGTTAAGAGACAAGAAGATGAGAAGAAGAGAAAGAAGGAAAACAAAGAAGCTAATAAGCTTGCAGCGGCTAAGAAATTGTTAGAGTGTAAGGGACACAAAGTAACTAAATAACGTATATAGTTTCTGTCACTATTAGTAGTACAGAAACTATTTATTTTAGGAGTTACGAAATGACGACGTTCGGTTACTTACAATCAGTGATCAAGCAAGCGTCAAATGGGACGGACTTGACAGCGGAATTCATTAATTCGGCTCTAGAATGGTTAAAGAAATTAAGTGAAGTTGTTCCTAACCTTCCAAGACCTAGTTCCGTCTTAGTATCTGATTTCCGTCACACAGCGTATGCGAAACATGAAGGAGATTACGGCGACGAACAGTATTCCATACAAGTAAACTGGTATTACGCGGGCGAGCCTAACGGTCCTTATATAACTGTGGACTTTGAAGTTTATCCGACTGATAATTGTAAAATAATGCATGATATAACTATGAGAGTGCACAAGGATGAACATTTCTCTATAGTTGGAACAAACGAGAATGGGTTTTTAGCTATATGTAATAATGGAATAGATAGAGAAATTAATCCTTCTATTATTAAGTATTTTGAGCTGCACAAAGAACTGCTAGACGCGCCGCTGATAGTGTACAGAACAAGACTTACCGGATGGAAAGGTTGGCACGTAGACGAATCACTGAATTGGGTGCTAGGCAACGAAGTGAACTTTAATATACAGACATAACATGACACGAATGCAGATGGAAGCAAATAGAGTACTCAACGCAGTTGACGAAGGAAAAGTATTAACAGTAGTAAGCTTAGTAGACAGCGGACTCACGCACGAAGGTGATATTCGTAAGTTACTCAAGCATATGGGAATGGAAGACGAAGACATTACTTATTGGTTCGACTTCTTCCGTATAGACGAACATCCCGAACTAACGCCATACACATCCAAACCAAATACATTTTATTTTGATGTGTTTGAGAAATACAAAGACGCAGAAAAAGCAATAAAAGGAACAGAGAAAGTAGTTCTTCGGTGGGGAACTAAGTTCTATGTTCCTAAAGTGTTAGCGTACGCTAAACCAGCTTAATCACTTACAGGAGTAAACAATGATTCCGTTACTACAAGTAGAAATTATTGAGAAGATGCTCAGTGGTCGTTATCCAATGTTCGTGACTACTAACGGTTATATTAAGTCGATTACGAACAGATCAGTGTTCCACGTTATCGCTGATGATATTGGATTAGGTCCGAGTGACAGTCCGTTATACAACGCAAAGCAAGAAAACATTGATATAGGTGACGCAAGATCGAATTTCTTCTTTACGAATAGAGTAGCGTTGAGAAGATTCAAGATGTTGTGTAAAGCGCAAGAGAACGATTTAATAGAAGCGTTGATGCCGACTAGAGCGTCAACGCCAGAACAAGCCTTATTACTTAGAATTCGTTTACTTGATAAGTATACGAATACGATTGGGAAAGTATAAACATGTTAAAGTTAAACGTAAACAACGAAGCTATTAACTTCTACGCTGGCCAGTTCAAGTTGATGTACACAAACGTCGACAAGAATGAAGTCATTAGACAGTTAACAGCACATATTAATAAGATTCATCCGCTAGAAGACGTTAATAAACTAGCGGATGATATTTTAGATAAGATTAATGAAAACAAAGAAGCAGAAGAACTAAGACGGCGCACGATATTACATACTATGCAAGAGGCGTATACCAAGATAAAAGATAAGTCCACTGTTGGTCTTAGTACTGTTTCGCCAAATTCGCAACTAAACATTGAACTAAAAGCAACGCCTACTGGCACGGTCGTCGGCGCTGCGTATAATCTATTTGGTGTTTGTGAGACTGGACGCGGTTCAGCAGCTAATCCTAACACTTCTAATATGCCGCATAAAATAGAAAGAGTCAGTCCAAGCGAAAATCCCTGTTGTGAAATTTCAGCTCTTCCTGTTAAGCCGATTAATTGGCAAGAAGTCTTCGATAGCTGTGGAGATGAGATACTACTAGCGGAAAAACCTGGAGAAGACGACAGTGACGCTGAACGCATAGCTAGAAGCTGTGCAGCATGTAAGCAATATGTAGAAGACTGTGATTGCGATGAAGAAGACGACTACTGTTGCGATGAATGCGGCAGTAGTGATTGTTACGATTATGACTGTATAGAAGATGAAGATGATTATGACGATGAGGATGACTACGACGACGATGATTATTGTGACGATGAAGACTTTGACGATGAAGATGATGACTATTGCAGTGAATGTGGAAGCGATGGCTGTTACGATTACGAGTGTTTGGATGAAGACGACGATGAGGATGAATAATGGGATCAAGAGTAGCACAACTAGCAAAAGAGGAGCTTATATCTCCTCCACGATGGCTTGCTAGTAACATTCAATACGAAGTTATTCACGGTAGTCAAGCGTACGGTACTAACGTGGATAACAGTGATTTAGATATTTACGGTTGGTGTATTCCTCCGAGAGCATTTGTATTTCCATATGGAAGTATTTCACATATATACGGATTTGGAACACCACCAGCAACGTTTGAGCAATTCCAGCAACAACATGTAGAAACAGACGAGACTAACTATGATATGTCCATCTACTCAATAGTTAAGTTTATTAGTCTATGTATGGATAATAATCCCAACATGTTGGACGCACTATTCGTTCCAAGGGATTGTATTCTTCATATTACTCCAATAGGAGAGATGGTACGCGATAAGCGACGAGAGTTTCTACATAAAGGCAGTTATCACAAGTTCAAGAACTATGCTCTGTCGCAAATACAGAAGATGCAAAGTAAGAACGTGACAGGTAAAAGAAAAGCAATAGTTGAGAAATATGGATTCGACTGTTATGTGGAGGCAGAGACAGAATTCCTTACCGAACACGGGTGGAAGAAATTCGATGAAGTTAAGGACGCTAAATTAGGAGTGCTAGATAAGCATAATGTGATAACGTTTGAAAAACCCATTAATACAATCGACAAAACGACCAAGATTGAAGCTTATGTCGTAGAGCCTTTCCAAAGTAGGTGTGTAGTTACTCCTGATCATAAAATGTTGGTGTCGCTAGCGCACAGAGCTAAGAGAGGTTATGCGTACGATGAAAACGATTCAGACTGGAAATTAACACCATTCAGAGACCTACTAGCGTCACGTAGAAGTTGTTACCACGTACGCAGAGCGGCTGACAACAGAGTAGTGGAATACGATATACCAGATGTATTCTTAGAGGTATCAGGGTTATACGTATCTGAAGGCACTGTTCAATTCAGAAATAACAAATTGAGACACGCCGTACTTAGCCAAACAACAAAAGGAAAACAGAAATTCTTTCAAATAGCCGACACAATAAATAGAGAAGGGAACATTTCATATAAACGATATACATATACTAGAAAAGATACAAAAGTCGAGACTAGATGGGTAATAGACAAAGAGACGTCGCAACGTTTGTATGATAACTACGGATGCGGATCGCATAAATTACGCCTACCTAGTTGGACACTGCGTCTATCTTATCGCCAAGCGAAATTGTTTTGGGATTGTCTTATGTTAGGCGACGGTACATATACGAGAACAGGAGACGTGTACTATACTTGTAATAAGATGTTAGCCGACGATATACAAGCTATGATGGTTAGTTCTGGTCATATGTGTACTATACGAGGTCCGTTTAAATATAAGAGTAATTTTGGTTGTGATAATATATCTTATCAGATTTATCTAACACACAAACAATCTGACAAATTCAAACTCGTATCGTTCAGCGAGGAAAGACTAGATAACACAATTACTAAAGAAAGTCGATCAGTGAAACGGCTAGATAACGCTGAACGTAGAGTGGTATGTTTTGAAGTCCCAAGTGGTATTTTAATAACCAGGAGCAACGGTAAACCCGCTATTCATGGAAATTGTAAGTTCGGCGCTCACGCTATGCGTTTACTATACGAAGCAGAACAGATTCTAACTAAACACGATATTTATTTGCGCGATAGGAAAGACGAACTCATTGCGTTACGTACTGGACAGTTTACGTTAGAACAAGTCGTTGATATGGCGGAGAAGAAAGGTAATGAATTAGAAAAGTTATTCGTTGAAAGTAAACTCAAAGAAAAGGCAGACGAAGAACAAATAAAGAAGTTGTTATTAGATTGCTTAGAACATCACTACGGATCGTTGAATAAGTTCGTAGATGTAATAGGAGAAGAGAAAGAAGCGTTGAAATCAATAGCCGCTGTAATTGATAAAATAAGAGATAAATTATGAGAGAGATGTTACATAATTTCGCGCTAAGTTTATTCGTTCCTTGTGCTTTCATATTCAATAAATGTCCAAAAGCACGTTGGTTCTTTGGTAGGCGTCACAGTTGGAGCTTTCATAGCGCTAATCTTGGCGGACCAGGAGATACTTTAGTTTGTGATAAGTGCAATGAAGTTTGGCGTAAGTATATTAGTATGAGTACGCTGCTAACTCGTTGGCGCAAAGAACCAGAAGGGACGGATTACTATAATGGTTAAACGTTTATTAACTAAGTTATGGACTTTCGTTCAAGTTAACGTCGGCGATTGTCCAGAACGATGGTGGCATGATTGGAAAATATATGGCGAATCAATACAGCATGCTTACTACGCCGAGTACTATTGTACATTGCACGATGTTAAATGTAGTAAATGCGGAATAAAAGGCGAGAAGATGACGTCATTCGATCCAAGACATGATTTCGTCGTAGAGTACATAACAATTAAGGAAAACCAAAATGTATAACATTATTCAATTCTTTCGTATTGTTTGGGGTTTCACTGTTATTTTATACACAGCGTTCACTCGCTGCCCCGTGGGTGGTTTTCATGATGTTTATGATATAAGCTTAGATCATCCTGATCTACGTTGTCGTAGATGTAAAGGAGAGTGGAGAGAGATTCACAGTAAGAAGGGTTGGCCGCTAGGCGTGGTTGTCTTGAATGAGCCAAAGAAAGCGAGACTATCTTAATGTTACGTCGATTTATGTCAATATTATGGTGTATGGCAAATACACCAATATCTTTATTGGCCTATAAATGCCCAAACGCTAAATGGACACTTATGCATAGATGGTATTACTCGGACAGTAATACAACAAAATGTACTTCATGCGGAGAAGAATGGTCGCCTGCATGGCAGTGTGATCATTTCGAAAGTTACACTACTTGGACTCAGATTCGAGAAGGTAAGAAATCCAAACCCTGTTTAGCTTAACTTAAGGAGAAGACGATGAAAGCGTTTATGAAGAGAATGTTTGACAAGTTCGCTGGTTATGTAGAGAACAAAGTTTATGATTTGTTCTTTTATTTGAGTTGTGTATTTCGTGATCAAATACCTATGTACATAGTAGCGACTAAGGTATTACGCGAAGAAAGCACAGCAATGGCGAAGTACGATGCAGGTATTGCGTATACTTATAACGTTACACCCACAACAAAACAACAGGAATTGATCGACAGATTGTTACTTGACGCGCCTACTTTCCAAGTCGATAGAGTCACTATAAATCAAATAGGCAACCGGCAATATTTCCATTACAACGTTACGACACTGAACCAAGAGTTTGCGATAGAAGATTGTCTGGATTGGGACGAAGCCGCAATTGACAGCAAGAACCCAATTGTTATAAGATTACGCAAGTTTGAAGAAGAGATGCACAACGCAAAAGAAGTAGAGAATGTTACTAGAGACGTTGAACAAGTTTAAAGATAGAACAGTACTCGTCGTTGGCGACATTATGCTCGACGAGTACATTTACGGCGATACAAACAGAATATCGCCGGAAGCACCAGTTCCTATCATAACATCAACACACAAAGAATACCGTCCAGGGGGAGCGGCTAACGTTGCTATGAATATAGCAGCGCTTGGCGGCTCTCCTATTCTTTGTGGATTTTTAGCTGTAGACGACAGTTATGTAGAGTTGTCTAAGTTCTTTCAGGAGAACAAGATAACGGTAGTAACTGAATCGCCCGAAGACTATATAACAACTACTAAAACACGAATCATATCAAGAGGACAACAAATAGTTCGTCTTGATAGAGAATTCACAAGAATAACTGACGAGTACACAAAAGCATTAATTAATAAGATTGATGCGTGTTTTGATTCAGTAGAAAGACGCATAAGTTCTTGTGTCATATCAGACTACGGAAAAGGTGTCGCTAGTAATAAACTATGCGAACACGTAATCAATATATGTAACAGACATTCCATTCCTGTACTAGTCGATCCAAAAGGTGCCGACTATTCAAAATATAGAAACTGCACGCTAATCAAGCCAAATGAGAAAGAAGCGTCAGACGTATACAAGCTGCCGTTGAATGATGCTTATTCGTTAGACAAGGCTTGTGAATATATAAACGAAATAACGAACTCGGCTGTGTTAATAACTCGTGGTAGTAAAGGTATGCACTTCTACTACAACAGAGGTGAGTACGCTAATTCGACTATTAGTATAGACGCACGTAAGATTGATGTCGCTGACATAACTGGAGCAGGAGATACAGTAATATCAGCTTTGTCCTTATTTGATTTTAATTCAAATGTTGATATGTACGTTGCTTGTGCGTTAGCTGCATTAGCCGCTGATGTAAGTGTCAGTAAACACGGAACGGCGACCTGTACATTGGATGAACTTAAACAACTAATAACAGATAGAGAAAATGAAAGACGATAACGATATTTGGATGTTAGTAGCTACACACGATAACAGAATAGTCGGCATAGAGCAGGCAACGTCTAAACTAGAGGCACAAGAAGTCGCACGACTACGTAACACCTATCACGATGATTATAGATACGTCGCTCGCAAATATTCACAAGTACGTTCAGATTACAATAGATTACGCGAAGCTGGTCGCACTATCAATAACATGCCACGAGTTAACGAACTCAAAGGTCGATAACACTAAGGAGATTTAACAATGACGCCAGTTTACCTAATTGATCTTGGCGACGGTTGGTACATCGCACGCGAAAACTGCGGCGTTGAGAAAGACGCAGAGACTCGCATGACAGAACGTATACATGAAGTAATGTTGTTCGCATCAAGGAGTGACGCTAAGTCGTATGATCGTCAAGTTCACGGACCGACAACAATAAGAGAGTTTTACTTAATTCCGGCTGATAAATTGGAAATTACGTATAAGATTAAGAATGACGATTGAAGAACTGCTTAATACTGTTTTCGTATTCGTCCAAGAGTAATCACTCTTGGACTTTTATTTAGAGATAACATGAAAGATTTACACGATAAATGGGTAGTTGTATATTATTTCACTAATAACGACGAAGTGTTTTGGTGCTCCAATCCTATGAGTAAGGCTTCAGCCAAAGCAGAAGCAGAAAATAGTTATTTAACTAGAAGTAACGTAGTTTACTGCAAGCTGCACAGCGCCGATTCTGTGTTAGATATTCTTAAAACTAGAGAAGACTTAAATAATACCCCTAATAAAGCGTTTAACGAAGCTGACAAAATACTAAGAGGCGTATAATGGACGACTACAACACATGGGTATTGGAATATTTCCGTTCAGACGGTGTGTTTTTTCCTTCAGTATTCCTGGCTCTAGAGAAATAATGGAAGCGTAATATAAGGATAGTCAGAGTTACGACGTTCCTTGTAAATTACGTAGACTATCAGAAGTACGCACGAGATATAATAAAGAACAAGAAACTACAGTTTTGCGTAACAAGCCTTTACAAGTAAAACGATATAAAACTAAAGGAGACTAATCATGAATTATTGGGGAATAGTGGGACGCGATGTGCACGATAGTAATACTATAGATTATTTATCTGGGCCAATGTCTAGAGCGCAAGCGACTAGAGGTGCTAATGAAAGCAATTCGTGGGATGATTCGACTCGATATTACGTAGTACCATACGATGAGATTGCTAGACTCACGAAATGTCAGAAGCAGATGTACGGCGACAGAAGCGTTCGCTACAACAACGATGGGAAATACTCATGATAACACCACATAACAAGCAAATGAACGAAGATGTAGTAAAGATATTATTGTGGATCGTATTACTATCATTTGGTGCATTCGTTTTTATCATGGCGAGCGGTATAGCGGTTATACTATTGGAACTTATTACTAAATTAATTTTAAAGAAGTAAATGATGAGAGTTTTATTCCTTGATGACGACGAACATCGTCAACTAGTATTTGCCCGTAATATGGAATCGTTGGCGTTTAGTGATTACGTGCAAGTACGGACGGTTAATGAGGCAATTAGTGCATTATCCGAAGATATATTTGATTTAGTGTTTCTTGATCATGATTTAGGCGGTCAAGTGTATGTTGATAGCGCCAGGAAAGATACTGGAGCAGAAGTAGTTCGCTGGATGGTAGAGAACAAGCCTGATATTGCAACTGTAGTAGTACATACGTTAAATCCAGCTGGCGCTAAGTATATGGTGGAAGAACTACTTAAAGCGGATTATTATTGTACGTATATTCCGTTTACAGCGCATAGTATTGCTGTGTATTCAAAATTATTGTCTTACGTCCCGGAAGAAGTTGAAAATGAATTTGCTAAATAAAGAAGCAATAATTGTGGACAGTAAAGAGGGAGATACTTGTCCGACTTATCAACTTCCTTCTTCTAGAAATGGTAAATATACTCATTCTCCTATATTTGCTGTAACGCCTGATTTTCGTAAAGTAATTAATAGACTAGATATAAGAAGTAACAAGAACATTACGATAGCGTTGGGTAATTACTTAAAGAAGAACAAAAAGAGACTGTATCAAGATAGTGCTATCGATTGGGAAGATACGGACAAACATATTGATAATTGTATAAATAGTTGGTTAGATATGATGAACACAGAGGAGTTTGATTGGTGATAACAACATACGAAGTTGATTTGTGGTATGAATTAGACAATAAAGGCGAGCAAACTGGTAATAGGGAGATAGCAGTTACTGATGACGGCGGTGTGCGTGTTCTATTAGTTCCGTTGGAAGGTAATCGCGGCTTCTACCGAGCATTAGACGAAATATCATCGTTAACGATGTCTAAAATAAAATCACTTGTAGCGGCATACAAAGTTCCAGTAAGAGATCAAATTACGAAGTACGAACACAACTACGCTAAGTGGTTAAATACATACGAGAATGGGAGACAACGTAATTAACATGACATATAAGCAATTAATGAACTCAAGGATGTATGTTTACATCGATACGCTACCTTGGCACAGTAAGCCTACATGCAACATAGGGTTAACGCGTGAACATAATGATGTTATTTTCGAGATCGACCCAGAGTATGGTGAACTCGGTAGAAAAGCCACCGCAGCTGTAATGAATTCTGAGTCCAACAAGCTGAAAGATTTGATTCCTCTATTAGTTAATCTTTCTGGCGTAAGCGAAGAAGAACTAAATAAGAGGGTCAAGTATATGACGGAAACTAATCTTAAGACTAGAACACTTTGAATCAAGGAGAAACAATGACGACTGAAACTGTGTGTTCCCTGTTTGGTTTATTTGTGGCTGTTTGCTTTATAGTAGTCGTACTTCGTGTTGTTGGTAGAGACGAAGTAGATTACAAGATTATGGAACTACAAAAGGATATAGAGAATAAATGATTACTAAAGAACTATTAGACGCCAGAATTCGCGTTAGTCGTAGAGACGATAAGTACTGGTTTCAGGAACCATACGTCTCTATCACTTTTATAGACTACAGAAACGCGACTCCTATATGCCAACCTATTAACTACAACAATACGTCTAGAACGATGTGTAAGGAGTTGCTAAGTATGGAGAAAGGAAAGTTTCGCGATGCTATCAAGATACTAGTTAAGTACGGCGCATGGTTTGTAGACGACCAATACATTAACGCTATAGCCGCAAACGTTATAGGGCACAATAACAGCACTCTTCCTTCGGACAAGGAATTTGACGAATTTGGATTAGTGACGTCCAAAAAATAACTCAAAAGGATTTAACAATGAGTTTCGATTTCGTTATACAGTTCGTGTTTCTCCAGTTTGTTTCTATTTCAATGTTTATAGTAGGATTAATTCCTGAGAAATCGTCTTGGATAAGTGGAGGAGTAGTTGGATTGGCTAGCGTAATTATGGTGTATTCTTTATTCCATTTATTCCGCCAATTCCAAATACGCTAATCTAAAACAAAACTAACATTCTGTCATTATATGATAGGAGTAGTTAACTAACTCTCTTCCAAACGGAAGAGAGTTTTTATTTATATATCGTCGAAGGAGACTTAATGCTGTATATAGCTTTGAGTGCTTGGTTTGGAATTATTGGATTTATAATATTTATGGGTTTCGCTTACAAACGATACTTAGATAATAAGGAACTATATGGACGGTAAAGACATAATAGCATCTATACAAATAATATCTCTTGTTGTTGCGTTATACGCGTTGCTAGCGCTTGAGTTCGGTACATCGTTTAGTGACATATACTATGGGTGCAGAATAGGAAAACCCGAATCTTATTTAGCATAGGAGACAACAATGCCGTTCAACTACTTAGAACTTTCAATCCTCTTATTACTAGTTTGTGCGTTTGCTGGCGGATGCACATTTATAGAAGAACTATTATACGGCTATGACGAATTAGAGCGTTGGGCTGTTCGTAAGGTCACAGCAATACGAAATCGACGACCGCCGGACTATTTAGCATAGGAATATACAAATGACGAATTTAGAAATAGGACTTATGGTGACTGTAAGCGGACTACTATGTATGTTAGTTCCCGCTTTGATTCTGTTAAGTTTCTTTGGTAATTTCGCTAAGGATTTCGTAACGACTATTCACGACTTTGCTCGGAATAGATAAGTGTTCTTAACAAGGAGTACCAATGTTTGATCACACCGTCTTCGTGTTCACTTTCCAAGATGTTGTCGTTATCGCGTTCCTATGCGCTGTATTATTATGTGGCGCACTTATGGGAATAGCGAACGTTCTGGAAAAGATTAAAACAAAGATATTTAAGAAATGATTAATACAAAACATGACTTCATAGTATTTGACTTGGAGTTAACAAAGAATAGTTACGGACTAACAAGGCTAATTGAAATTGGTGCTGTTAGATTAAACGAAAATTTATTAATGTCTGGAGACAGTTTCCAGACATTTGTCGATCCTAATTGCAAAATAGAACCAGATGTTATCGCGTTAACTGGTATTACAGACAAAGACGTAGCAAATGCGCCATGTGGTGTAGTTGCTATAGATCTTTTAAAAGATTGGATAGAGAAGACTACAGGTAAACCAGTCCATAAGTCGCGTTTAGTCGATTGGGGCGGAGGCGATGTGGCTATGCTGAGACACGAGTGTCAAGGAATGAACTGGCCGTATCCTTTCGCTGGTCAATCGTACGATTTCAAGACGTTGGCGTTAATGTGGAAAGCAATTAGTGGAAAGAGAATAGATAGAGAAACAGGACTGAAGTCCTTTATGGACTTATTAGGATTAACACCAATTGGCAATTACCATAGAGCGTTAGTTGACGCTGAAGCCACTGCTCAAGTTGGACAGAAAGTAATATCGTTACTGCAGCATGGTGTGTATATAGACAACAACTATTATTCATTAGTGAAAGGTTAACATGCAAAACACCTCTAATAGTCCCAACAATCTGGGATGCGGTGCTTTACTTATTGCGTGCGCCCTTTTCTTAGTACCCTTAGTCACAATAATGTTCATCGTTGCTATAGTCGAAACAACAGCAACAATTGAAATCATTCGCAAGTGGATGGCTTTTTTCCGAGGATAATATGGAAGATCCAATTAATTTAGTTCTAGCGCCAGACGAGAACAAGCAACCAGCACCAATATGTAAGAAATGTGAAGACGACGAAGAGGAAGATGACATTCCAGAAGAGGCTGGATGTGTTGTGTTAATAATTTTCAGTATGTTAATATTCGCCTCCATAGTTTGTAATCCGAGTACAGTCATACCTGTTCTCAATAAATGGAAGGCATTTTTCAGCAGTTAAATAAGACAATAATCACGTCATAATAAAAGTGCAGAGTTATGTATGGTAGAAGAATTTAAATACTTATGGGAAGTTCTAGTACCTACTATAAGTAACGAAGGTAAGCCCTTTAAGACGAGGCATCATAGATCATGGGATTCTCAAGTACGTAGAATAACTGGAGGGTTGACCATATTCGCTCCTGCAAAGGGTGAATGGGTTTCTCCTTCTGGTACGTTATTCCGTGAGAGAATGATTCCAGTAAGAATAATGGCTACAGAGAAACAAATAGAAGAGATAGCGGACAGAACAGCAAATCATTACAAGCAGCTTGCTGTGATGTATTACCGCTTATCAGAACAAGTAAAAATTAAGAGTTACGACAAAAAGAAGTTAAAGCATGAAATTATTCCGACAATTTAAGATTATCACTTGGTCTTGGGCTTCTGGCGCTAACTTCGGTAGATGGTATTGGTCTGGTGAAATAGATGATCTGAATCTATACATAGGTATAGGCGCAGGAGTATTCGCTCTAGTTGATGTTTTAGTAAACTGGGCTGACGGCGACTACATGAACAAGGAGAAATAATGAGAACGACGCTCAAAGTAATCGCGTATTGGTTTGGCGCATTCGTTGTGCTTCCAATCATCGCTGCATTAGTAGTATTGGTGATATCAAAATGAAAATAGTTATTTCTGGATCGACGTTCTTTGGCGCTATAGGCGCTGGATTATTATCTTCTGGTATCTGGTCATTAGTTATGCAGGTATTCCCTTATACTAAGACGGGAATCAGTGTGTTGATGATAGTTCTAGGCACCTTCGTGCTATGCGCTACAATAGCGTACGATTCCGATACGGCGAAATAATAAGAGAGTAAGTGAAATGACCCAGATAGAAGCTTACAATAAGCTCGTCTCTACTGCGTTCAAGTACGTGAACGAAAGACGAGATACAGGGGAGACGGAATTTTGGAAAGACTTCGAACAAGTAAGAAAAGAGAACGGGTTCGACAACAAAGATGGTAGGGACTTGTTCTATATCGCGTGTAAACACTATAGGTGGGTGGACGACCAACTTCTTCACGGAGACGCGTTCTTTTCCATATTCCAACAAGCAGAGGAAACGAAGAAATAATTCAATAACAGGAGACTACATGCGCGAACGTTTAAACTTCTGGCTATACGTTCTTAACATTTTTGCTTTCGGCGGTTGTTTTGCTAAAGATGTAACGCGAATCCTCCATTCAGAAGAAGTAGGTATTCTGCATTACATAATGGCGTTAGTCGATCTACTTGCGGCGTTGTTTTTCTCTTGGTTACTTACAGCGAGATACGACTTTGAAAACAAGAATAAGCCTCAATGACTGGAATGAGAAACGTCTAACAGACGAGTATCTTCTCAAGATAGAAGAAGATGTCATGTCTGGCGTTCCCATTAGTGTCGAAGATACTAAGAAGCTAATAGAGCATATCGTTATTCTTCGTAATGAGTTGGATGACGAAGGTGCGTATTACTATATCGTTAAGCAAGCTAACGAGAAACTACGCAAAGAAAATGAAGCCCTAAAAGAAAAGATTACATAGCAAGGTGATAAATAACTCTAACAAGGACTAACAATGACTATTAAACAACTCACTGAGAAAGAGAAGCAGGACAAAGTAGTAGGGAAGAATATTTCTGATGTCTTCCGAAAGTACGATGAAGAGTATTTTCGGAATAGATACGGCGTTCCAAGCATTATCGTCGATCACGTCCATTACGTAGATCATATAGAAAGAATATTAGGAACTATAGTTCAATGTTGGCGTCCGCAGACTACGTATCCCAGTGTAGAGGGAATGGACGAACATTATACGCTCAGTGTAGTTGCGCGTATATGTGAAGTTATTTCGCACATTGAGGCCGACGCCATTAAGAAGATAATCAAACATTACAGACATATTGAGAGAAGAGTTCCTCAAGAGTTAACAGAACAACTAGCGTACCGAATGTGGGAGTGCGACATATACAAGAAAGATCATCTTCATTATTACTACACAGCAGAGAAGGAGCTTAGACGCATAGTTAATGAGCAGAGTCTCCGTGCTTTGATAAAGGATATTCTACAGACAGATGAAAAGCATATGGACGAAGTTGTTATTTCACTTCTTTAACAGAGGGAACCATGCCTCCATTGTTTACATCAAAGAACAGGATTACTTCGATTAAGTTCAGTAAACGAGAATGGAGAGGTAGACTGTGTAGTGGCGCTTTAGTAGCTTGCCATAAAGATAATGCAGCCAATTATCAATTACACGGGTTAGTGGCAATGATGTTTATTACACACATGCCGAACGCGTTATCTCATGCACTCGCAGCGGCTAGAAAAGAGATTAAGCAAAGTCTCTACAGTCAAGGATTCTGCGACGCATGGGATAACAAGCCGCCAAGAATTCGTCATTTCGCGAATGAAGACGAAAGACATGAGTTCGCATGTGGATTCGCAGACGGTTGTTATTTGTTAGACTTTGAGTTTGACGGCGTCGACGCAAAAACTGAATCAGAGTTGGTTTCAGTCGCAACAAGTTAGTGCGACAATTTAACAATTTCCATTAATTAGGAGTTCTACAGTGGCTACACGACATCACCAGCAACAGCAACAGAAAAGCCAACGCAATCGCTTCAAGCGGTTAGATATTCCTCTTCCTAAGAATCCAGAGCAGCGCGCTGGTTACTTAGCAGCGCTACGTCAGTTCGCTAAGATTAGCGTTGATCAACTTCCAAAAACGTTCAAGCGCAACGGGATGTATTTGGATCGGGTTCCAGGTAAACGTAAATCTGATAAATACAGTGTCCGTGCGTGGATCGAGTATCAGAGCGCGCCTAGTTCGTCTTGGGAATATTTCAGAGTTGAAGTATCCACTTTCAAGGATCTAATGGATCTGAGCTTCGATAACGAAGTAGGCGAAGCGGAAATGACGCATCTAGTGCGTGACGCCTACGCTGCAATTCAAACAGTACGAGAGACGACGAAGAAGCTACCACGCTTTACGCGTCTAATTCGTACAACCAGCGACATTACTGCGGCGAGTATTCGCAACATGATGTCGTTGAATGATAAGATTATGCAGCGTAAGCACGCCACGTATCTCGGTAGTCAATCAGATATCGATGCACTCAAACACGCACTTCGAGCAAGACGGGAGGCGCTGGCGAATCCGCCAGAAATGAAAAGTGAACTCGTTACAGCCTAAAGAAGTTCCATTATCAGTAGCACGTAACTTAGTGCTACTGACGCATCAAGTCTGTGATTACGTCCAAGGTACTATGGGATTAGAGTACCAAGGACTAAACAAAGACTCGTTTCGTAAATTTCAACACGACAGTTTTAAGTATTTTAAAGATGAATATTTAAAACAACACACAATGGCTGATTGTCATTGTGTGTATTGTCGTTATGTTTCAAATTTATCTGTTAAGAAGAAGTAATATGTCAAAAAGAGATACAATCGCCAACCCTGAAGTTGGCGATTTTTATAGGCATAAGACGGCTAACACACATACGTTAATTGCGCGTATTCGCGACAAAGACAACGCAACTATTTTAGTTAACTCCAACGGCACTTACGTTGTCGCTACGGCTGGCGGTGAAGCATTCAAAGCAGCGCTAGAAGATCATGAGTTAGTAAAAGCAGCAGAAGATCATCCACATAGAGTTGAATACAACGCTAATTGGAACGCCGTCGAAGAAATGAGTCAGTACTTAGTTATTATTATTCGTCTGTTAGAAGATATAGCGAATAATACTACGCCTGCTAAATGGGACGGAGCTGACATCACATGATGACAGCGGACGAAATAGCAATAACTGAAGTATATGTAATAGAAGCTCTTACGATAGAAGGAGCGCTGGGAACTAGAACTTGGAAATTTTTAGACATTGAGGAGACGCTAGACGCAGCTAAGAAGCGTGTCGATGACTTCAATTTCTATAAAGGAAACACTAAAGAAGTAGGTAAGCCGCTATCATTGAGATACACTAAGGAACTAATAACAAAGAAAGAAAAGGACGCGTTGTCTTTGAAGAAAATAGTAAACGATATTAAGAACGGCTACTGCGCTCCACCCTTTTCACCGAAGTACAGATTTTATAACGCTGGTAGTGTTGTATACCACCCTAGTGTTTTTAGTTTCAGCCGATACTTTATGAATTCTGATGATATTTGATAGGAATAAAATGCGTGACGAATACGTAAGTCATTTGAATGATATGAAGAAAGATTTGGAAATAGAAGCTAGTAGACTGCCTAGACCAGATTGCTATAAAGATATGCACATCACAGACTGGTATAACAGCACAGAACAGATGGTTGATGATTTGCTTCTGTTGGCTGATAAAGATGGATGTATTGCAGCAGCTTGGGCACTTTCGGTTATAAGCACTGTCAGTAAATTAAATAAGGATAAAACATGAATACGCAAGAACTCGTAGCGTTTATTAGCGCTCACGGTCCTATGGTTGGTATTGGTGTAGTGTCGACCATGTTATTGATTGGTATTGTTGGTTTTGCTAAATCACGTATCAATAGCGTTAAACCGCTAAAGGATAAGACACACGCGGATCTAATGAGAGAGCGATTAGCGTTGAGTCGCGCTAACACAATAGATGAATCTTTCAATGAGATACTTAAGGCAATAGAAAATAATAAGTCATCCGGTTCGTTAGAGCACACCGCAAGTAAGGGTTACTGGCTCCGATGGTACGCAGAAGGAATCGTTAAGAAAGCCAAAGAGCACGGATATAAAGTCAGTAAGTCTTCTCCTTATTGGATCGGCGTCGAAACTATTACACTTAAATGGGCTTAATATATGGAATACAATATAATTTTGGGCGTAGCGAGTTTCTTAGTAACTTTTCTAGTTTATACGGGAATAAGTAAGTTCCGTAATAGACCAGTGAAAGTAGACTTAATTGCTCGCCCTAGTGAATTACGAAGACAGCAGCGAGAAATTGAAGCAGCTAGGAAGAGAGAAGCAGAAGAAAGGGAAGCTAAGATTAAGGAAGAACAAGACAAGTACACAGACGAAGCGATACGTTTCGTTAATACAGTTATCGCGCCAAAGATGGCGACATCCGAGAGCGGTCAATCTTTTATTGGTGACAAGTACAAAGAAATAAACAATAGACCGCTACTCAACCGTATAGGCCGATTATTACATGAACACGGCTACTACGTAGTGCTCAAAGAGAACATATACTGTAATTGTGATTACTTATATGTATCGGTTGCTACTGGCAGCAGGAATGGGGATTTCAAAACTATTTAATTAAGGATTATTACAATGGAAAAGCAATTCGTTATTAGTCAGAAAGTATTTCAAGGTCTTAATAAATACGATCCTTACAGTGGTCGCTGGCAGCTGGGTATTAAAGTAGCTTATATTATTCTATGTCCTGAAACTAACAAACAAGTAGTTTTGGAACAATCGACACCAGGATTCTATAACATAGACAGACATCCTGAGAAGTGGTCGTCTAACGTAGACGAAATCATTGACAGTATGAAAGACGATTTGGAAAAACAACATACTGGATACTTAGATCGTCTAGAAGCACTGAGGCAGAAACATGCAACCAAAAAAGAAGAAGTCGACAAAGATGGGATATCAGCCGAGAAACCATCGAGCGACAAAGAAAGTGATGCCGGGAAGAAAGAAGACGATAACGAGAAAGCCGTCAAAGATAACGAAGTGGGCGCAGGAACTACATAAATTAGAAACTGCGCTATTAAAAGCGATACTCGCTGTTAATAAGAATAATGTAAATTCCGTAGGTGTTCCTTACACAACTATAGACCAGTTCGCTGGTCAGATGGTCGAGAACGTCTACAAAGCTATCGGAAAACATGCTGGAGCGATGCCGGGCGGCTGGGCACACGACGGTAACGAGTCTAGGAATAACTTAGAAGCGACTAGTGATTTGTTGTACTTTATGGGCGGTAGATTCGAGGCTATGGCTAGAGAACTCGATAGAGAAGCATTAGCGATTAAGAACAATAATGTAGTCGACATAAAGTAAGAAAAAAAGCGTTTCACGAAAGATAGTCGACTTATAGTCGACTCTCTTTTAATCTAACTAATACAAACATAATATTTCGGAAAGGGAAGTATGAATACTGAAATTAAAGACGCCACTAAGAAATGTATAACGGTTGGACGGAGTAAGGATAGTACGAGAAGTGTTGTGTATAATGAGCGTGGCGATGAACTATTATGGTTCAATGATGACGATTACGCAAAACTGAATATATCTGTTACGGACGAGCATGGAAATAATTGTTATTGGACATATATCTCACAAGAGGAAGCAGGCGAGTTAGCAGATATTCTGGACAACTTCAGTAATACTGGAAAATTGGAAATGCTTGACAGCAAACGAGTAACTGAGTTTCATAACCCTTTCGCTCTCTTAGCACAGCATAGCGCAAAAGTTGTTCCTGTAGCGACAGAGAAAAAGTTTACTGAGACTAAGGGACAATCTATCGAGAATTCTTCTAAGGAAGAGATGCGATTAGCCTCACGTGATAAACTTTACAGATTGATGTGGTGCGATAGTAGAGACAAAAACGTATCAGCGCGAACGCTTAGCGTACCGTACTTTAACACGTCTTCATCTCAGTACTCTTTCGTTAGGTTAAGCGTAACTGAAGCAGAAGAATACGCTCGACGTGTTCAGCACTGGGTGACCAACGGTGTGCTACTTACGCCGTCGGAAACAGACGAAGTAGCCAGACTTGCAGCGAAGCAAGTAAAGATTGACGCAATTACTAAGAGTATTAACGATTTGCACAAAGAACTAGAAGCACTGAAGAATTCTTAATATTCTATACGAACTAATTAAAGGACAATAACATGAGCACAGAAATCAAAGATGTTAGTAATGGAAATTTGTTAGTCATTAAAGAGCCGTATTATTTACCTGCTGTCTGCGTAGCTAATTCAAATTGTAAATTAGCTTGGTTGTCTATTAGCGGCAAAGAAATTCTAATGCCAACAACTAACAAAGAAGGTAGGCATAACAGTCTACATAGGCTGCTCAACCAATCTGATGCTTTAGCATTGGGTACGTTCTTAATTAATTTCTCCAAGACTGGTGATTTCGAAAATCCAGGAGATTTACCAGAAGAGAAGCCGCATAAAGAACAGCCAGTAGAAGTTAAGAAAGACGCTCCTCCTGTTAAACGTGCGTTTAGAGCACGCAATGATCCTTCGCCCGTTGCAGAAGGACGCGACCACTCCATGCTGTGCTTGGATGGATCGGACTACGATATAATGTGGTTAGCGTACAATGATAAGTTAGGAATGGCGCGATCACTACATCAGCAAGAATATAATGACGAAGGAGATAGCATAAGCAACACAGTAGAGACATACGAGCAATTATCGAAAGAGCAAGTAATTGAGTTAATTGCTCGTATGCAGAACTGGGTGGATACAGGAGATTTTAGATTTACTGACGAAGTCGCTTTAGATAAGAAGAAAGATAAAGACGATAGAGTGAGTAAACTAGAAGCGCTGTTAGTAAATATAAACAAACAACTTCAAGAACTGAAGAATTCTTAATAAAAACAACAACGCACGGCTAAAACAGCCGTGCGTTTGTGTCATTATATTACGTGTTAGTTATCTATTTCGATATTCCGTTTTGTCTACTTAACTGCAGGAAGTATGACTCAATCATTGGACGATATTTAGAAGGTAGTTCTCGGCACATGTCGTTTACTACTCTCTTCCGTTCTTTATCAGGTAGCGTCCCCCATACTTTCTCATAGTGGCGAAGCTTTCGAGTATCTATCTCTCCCTTACCTATATCTTTCATTATCTGCGATTCCATAGCAGGATTACTTTGTTGTGATCCTTGGGAACTCGGAATAGTATTTCCTTTAGCATTCGCATCTTGTTCCATTTGTTTCTTCTTAGCGTCTTCTGCTTCATCGATTAGTTTATCCAACTTATCAATAATACGTTTCTGTACTACTTGAGTTTCTTTATCGGCTTTCGCTGATTCTAGCCTATCGCCAGATATACGCATATCTCGCCCAATGTCTTTGAAATCGCCAACTTTCCACTTCTCCATTTCATCCTCCATCGCGTTTGCCATTATTTCGTGACGTATATTCAATTTATGAAATCCGTCTCGTAGACTCTTGATCCATTTAGTCGTGTTCTCTTTGTCGTTAAGCGCAAAATGATTACACGCCATCAAGAAACAGTAGTCGTCGTGTTGTGCCGCTGTAGGTGTCGCTAACCGGAGGAAACTTATGGAGTCTTCATAGTTCTGCATAAGTGTAAGTTGTTTCGCTGTCTGTATATAAAGGAAAACAGAAAACAGAAAAGTAAACATTCTATAACCTTTACTTTGGAGTTAGAATGAAGTTCCGCTAACGTGTAACTCTACGCTTCCAATCGGAGGAAGTCAAATGTTTGTCATCAAATCAAGGGAAGGTAAGTATTTAAACCATTACGGTATGGGGACAGCGTACTTACAATACGCTAAACTTTACACAGTACGATCAGAAGCAGAGAACGATCATTACTTAATGGATGTCGCTAAACTTGGGCAACATCCATTCTCTAAACTCAATGGTGCAAAAGTAGAGTACGTAGAATTGATAGAAGAGAAGGATTTGGTTAAGTTATCAACTGAAGCGTCTTCCTATCGTAGAGCGTTAATTGTTATTCTTGACAGTATTACTAGAACGCTAGCATCCAGCAGCGATGACAGTCTGCGGTTAATGTTGAAAACTACTAAGGACGATCTTGAACGTCTCCTCTAACATGAAGGAATACCATGAGCGAAGTTACATTTCTTATTTGCGCGGGTAACGTTACTTCTGGTTTTACATTTTTTGGAGACGCTAAAGGTGAAGCGTTCCTTGATAGAGCAGCAGCAGAAGCTGCCGCTGATCGTTTCCTTGATGAGTTTGGAGAATGTTATTCAGTTATTGAAGTCAATCCTCTTCCTGTTAACACAGGTCGCCCGGAAGACTTTGAAGAAGAGTGGGATGAAGTAGAGGGCGAAGCATTCAAAGAAAACGGAGAAACTACCAATGGCGAGAAAATGGTATAAGGTTGTCAATACAACAGGCAGGACTCACATAGCGGGATTCCAATATTCGCTACCAAAAGACGATAAACCTGGAGAATGGCATGAGTTAGCGAAAAATATAGCGTTAGCTCCTTGTGTGTCTGGCTTTCATATAACTGATCGGCCTGCGTATTACGTAACACGCAATAAAGATATTTTCTCGACTGTGTACGAAGTAGAGTTCCAGGGGGAAGCGCTACCGTATAATTCTACTTTCTGTTATCTTACTTGTCGTAAGGTGCGACTAGTAAGAAAGCTGGAAGACAACGAATTATCAACAGTAGGTATATTCTCTACAGGTTCGCACGTGTGTAAGTTACCGTATATGGTTGCTACAGGGGACGCTAGAGTTCTGTTTTACGGTAAATGGGCGTTAGCTTTTAATAGCGCCAAACTCAGATGTGTGGCGCCTATGGATTATATTTCCGTCTGTGACGACAGCCAGGCACATCTAACGTCTAGTATTCTAGGGACAATATTTCGAGTGTATTCTCCTACGGCTAGAATAACGTACAAAAACGACGTAACAGAGGGGAACTTGAGGAGACCAAAATGGTCCAAGTCTGGAACGAGTCCGACAACAATTCTAACGAGACGTGGTTCAAAGCCTATGAAAAATTAGTAGGCCACGAATTTCGATACAAGGACGTAGATTTCAGGGATACAAGTGATGCGGGTGAATACCAACTTGTTATGATGAACGGTTGGCGTATACATGTTATTTCTGGCGCTAGTGTAATACTAAAGCCTAAAGACGAAGATGTTCCTGTATTGGTGGTATGATGGTTAATTTAGTACTAAGCCTCCTAACATGGTTATGCGCGGCGTATCATAGTCACGACATAACCATGTTAGGTAGTCCTGTCTGGAAAGAGCGTGATGCGGCTACAACTAGAATGATGTCGAATGGTTTTGTTGGTGTAGTAGCTGCACAAACAATTAAAACTAAAGACCCAGAAGTAAGTATGCGTTTGAACAGAATTGTCGATAGTTTTGAATATAAAAGAATGCAATATCTGTTACCGTTAACGGCATACGAGGATCTAACTAGTAGTAAAAGGAATCTACACGAAGCTAGTTATTTCTGGGCCGGTAGTAATACACGTATTGCTTGCTTATACGAAGTCAGTAAGCGATTTCGATTATGGGCGATGTACGTTGATCTTAAGTATCTCGGTGCGGATACAGAAGAGAAACGTAGATACACTACGCATATTATTTGTAGTTCATTAAATAGTTCCAGACTGGCTCACGAGTTGAAAACAAGAAATGCGACTAAAACTAAAATCGAGCTTCCATGATTACGTCATGGAACTTATGAAGTTGCTTCAGGAAGATGAAATATTTGCCATTGACGAACTAGAGCATGTTCTTGACGAATTAAGTTCTTTAAGGTATGCTCCCGCTGTCGATTACCATTTGTTCGACTACTGGCAAGAAATTAAGTTAACTTGGGCGCCTGACGATTCGTTGGAGTTAGAAGTCAGTATCATGCCGTATGTTACGAGTTATTCGATGTACACGCTGGGAGAAGGTAGATTTGATTTTAGCGTAGGATATGGTCAACCATTGCCTGTGAAGATTGTCGAGATAATTGAACCAATTAATCGACAATTCTACTATTACGAAACAATTAAGGATAAAGACTCTGATGCTTACTATTAAACAAATCGCTGAAGCCTATACTGCTAACAAAGCGGATAACAACGAGTTCGAGAAGATTGCTGTCGAGAATAGACTTAATCCATCACAAGAGCTTTGTGGTGTGCTTAAGTTTCAATCATTAATGCGGCGCCCCGCTGAATTATCCCTCGTAGACGACGTTCTTACGTCTGACGAAAAGGACGCTGTAAGGCACCCTCCTCGTATTCTCATCGGCGCTTATAGTGATTTGAAAGACATAACTATGAACGATGTAGTCTATTTGGCTAGATGCGGCGTATTCTTCGATGCTGACACAGAAGTATTAGAGGACTTGGATGAAGCATTTTTCTATTTGAAAGGATAGTATGGCGGAGATTAAGATTTGTGCTAGATATTTACTTAGATACGAGCTAAGAAAACTAAAACAAAATGATAAGCGAACTGGACTTATACAAATTTATAGTCCAGGTAACACACCGATGGAAGTGGAAGCAGATGACGCTTTAGAGTTGTCTTTCCACAATGTTGAAGAAGACAAAATTGATAAGAAGCGATTTGATGAACGTCAGTCTGAAGCAGTATATGAGTTTCTAAAGAAACTAATTACTAACAAGGCTGACGTTCTTCTTATTTCTGATGAAGGCGACAATCGCGCTACTTCATTAGCAGTCGCTATTGGTGATAGGTATCCAGAATTTCATACTGAACTAAAAGAACGTTTTAACAAACATATATTCGATACTATACATAATTTGAAAGATTAATATGATTACGGATCTTAAGGCAATTAAAGTAGACGATATTATTCAAGTAACTCATTACATTAAAGTTACTGCAGTAACTACTAAGCAAGGCGAGTACATAGTAACGGGTTCCGACTTAGACGAAGACTCCCTAAAGACTATGCACGTTCAATCGAATAAGCTGGTGTCTCGGTGTCGTACAGCTGATCTGTACGAAAGAGAAGAGGAGATGTCGCAGTCTGACATTATTGATAAGCTAATGGCGGCATATAATAATGTATTCACTGTGCAGTATACTAAGAAGGATGGCAGTTTAAGAGAACTTCGTGGACGACTAATAAGTTACGACGGGCGTCGTGGTTACTCTCTTGTTGAAGACTTAGATAATGAAAAGGACGACAGAATTCGTCAAGTAGATCATAGAACGCTATCGTACCTTATTATTGACAATGTTAAATACGTAGCACGTAAATAATGTTGCCTTTTGTGTCAAAATGAAGTGCAATAACGGCATGAGAAACATAATTATTAATTACGTCTTAATGTGGTTGTTGTGTTTTGTATTGCCGATAGTTAGTTTTCTTATAGGACTGAAGACAGGTATAGTTATTACTTCAATATCTATACTTGCATTTATGTCTTATGCAATTGCTAAACAAATATAACGCACGCTTCGGCGTGCGTTTCTTATTTAAGGAATGAAGATGTACGCCGAAGTCGAACGAAAGAAATCTACACATAAAGTAGAAGTAGTACCTGTAGTTTTAGAAAAACATCCAAATGCCGATAATCTCAGTATTATTCGTGTACACGGATTTACTGTTGTTGGTAATACAGAAGCATGGAAGAACGTAACGAAGGCCGCTTATATTCCATCAGATAGTCTGGTGAAAGTGGCCCGTCCTGAGTTTTCTTTCTTAGCTAGTCAAGCTAAGGACGGCCTATATAGAGTCAAAGCAAAGAAGCTGCGCTAAAGGAAGGCTACGACGTCGTCCTCGCTAGACGTGATGGGTTAACATCTGTGCGCGTACCGACGGTTACGAACCATAAGATAGAGACTTTTACAGACGTCAAGGAATCAGTAACAGAGAACAACGTTACTTTAGAAGTGACTACTGAAATAGAAGAAGTTAAACAAGAAGTACCAAAACCACCTACTACGAAACGTGGTTTTGCGATTATATCATTTCATAATACCGGTGATCTACCGTTAATCGATATTAGTGCGAGTAGTCATAATAAGAACGACGGACTATTGGCGCGCAGACTGGAAGGACTATTTGTCAACAAGGTAACGACACCGACACCGACGCCAATAGCGTGGAAGATGCAGTACCTTTTCGTATTTGACGTCGACGAGAATGGTCAGCTGTTGGCACCAGACAAACAGAATGTCGTTATTAAACCGATTTTCTCTGGCGCTTACTTTAAAGAAAAGGCATTGCCTTTCATTAGAACGTATGGACTAGATGGAGAATACACTCAACGTTATTATTGCGCTAGATTTGATAACCCGGCCGTCGTGTTTGTAAATAACACAGAAACAGTTAAAGAAGAACTGAAACCTGTACCAGTTACTCCTCCTGTAGAGACTATTGAAAGTCTAAATAGAGATATTGAGGCGCTATTAGCAAAGAAAGAAAGTATAAACGCTGAAATTGCTAGTAAGGGGCAAGAAGTTAAAACTGTTAATGCTGAAATAGACGCATTACGCGCTAAAATGTTTAAGTCCAAGAAAGAAGGCGTCGTTAAAGCGATAGTAGACAATACCGACGCGTTTATAGCTATGTCGTCGCATGTGGCTAACTACGGATGTAACGAGAACAACTATGCAGAAGCGGATAAGGCCATGAGCGGCGTGTTTCTCAAACGTAATTTTGGATGCCCACGATGTAGGTTACTACACATTAAAGCAACAGGTAAGATGCCAGATACATTTGATCTACGTACTTTGTCCTTAGATATTAGTAACAAGCCTACACCTGCTTAAGAATAAATGGTAATATTTACACATTCACGGGATGCCCCTGTGAATGTGTTTTATTAAAGGATGTTATGGCTGAATCATTTAAAGAGATAGTAGCGCGGATAAAGAGAACAGATAAAGACACACGCCACGGATACTGTAAGTGGTACGACTTGTTCTTCGAGAAATACAGATACACAGCTAAGAATATTCTTGAAATCGGAGTCTGCGTCTACGCTGGCGGTTGTGTCTTATCTTTAGCAGAGTACTTTCCAAACGCTACTATTTGGGCTGTAGATATAGACAACACGAGATGTTGCAAAGAAGTGTTCGATCATCCAAGAATCAAATTCCTACATGAAAGTGCTTACGAGCCTAAACTCCTGAGACACTTTAGCGATATTAAGTTTGATGTAATAATTGACGATGCATCTCACGAACAGAAAGATCAACTCAAGTTCCTTGATATGATTCTTCCATATCTCAAAGAGGATGGAACGCATATTATTGAAGATTGCGTTGAATGGCATTGGCGTCCGTACATTAAACAATTGTGGGACAAAGGCTTACAACACACACTAATCGATGAAACTCGTCCTGACACTTACGACAACGTATTAATTAAGTTGGAGAGAGTAAAATAATGATTAGTGTTTTAACAACTAACGTATTTAGTGGTTCGGACCACTTAAAGATAATTATACAGAATCTCGGCGTCCAAACTTTCAAACAATTTGAATGGGTGTTAATCGATGCTTACTACAATGAGAATAAAGAGCTGGTTAAAGAGCTTACCGAAAAAGCAGGACTTAGAACCGTCGTTCACGTTCCAATATGTGATCAGCCTCATATCGGTCACATGTATAATTGGAATTGCTATAACAATGCTCTTCTTTTATCGAGTAATAGATTATTTCTGCGTCTCGGCGTCCACAGATATTTCCACAATAAAGTGGTTGAAACCGCCGTTGAACTTGCTGGACAGAATAAGTTCCTTAACTTGCGTCAAAGAAACGTTGACTCGTTGTCAGTCGATAGTGACAACATCAACTATCACAAGCTAGAAGACGACTATAAGTTAGAGACGTTATCGCGAATTTTCTGGAAAACGATGAATTCTCAGTGCGGCATGTTCTCATTCGATAAGAGCGCAATGATAGAGATGAATGGTAATAATGAAGCGCTACTTATTCACCACTGGGAAGATATTGATTTGAACTGTAGATGGACGCAGCATTCCCCAGTCGATATGGTTTCGCTGGAGAATGCTTTCTTACGTGTATATCACGATAAGAGCAGTCCTTATATGGAAAAGAAAGTCTGTACGCACACAGACAACCCAGACTGTATAGTCTACGCGAAGAATAGTCATGAACTGGAGAACTATCCAACGAATGACATAGAATGGATTTATTATCGTGACTTCAAATGGGCACGATGTAAAAAGTGTAAAACTGTCGCAGTCAGTTACTGTGACAAATATTTCGACTATTTGAAAACTAACAAGAAGGGGTATCTAGCGCCTATTAACGTAGGCGGAGTAGGACGAGATATTCGTATAGTAAACGAAGACATTAAGAAGTTATCATCTTTACAAGACAAAGTAGAACTTCTTACCGCTTCTCATACGAATCCTCGCTACTTAGTAGATACTGTTTAAAACTATGTTGCGTAGAATATTAGATTTTCTACTATGCAGTACAATGGGACATAATAGAGTTCTGTTGAAGAGTGACTTTCTAGAACAAGGAAAGTTACGAATGCATTTTCACTGTATTCGATGTAAGAAGAACTATACGGGAATACATACGAGGACATAAAATAAGGAGAGGGTAACCCTCTCCTTATTTCTTTAAATCCAATTTCTGTTTTTAACTTCGTCGATAATGTATTTAACATCGTGGCGTCCGTATATTAAAGGAAGGTGTTTACCTTCCTTTATTTGTTTCGGATTGGCCCAAGCCGACGACATCGACTCTTCAAATGATATGTAACTGTGAGATGATATTGAATCGCCTTTAGCTCGCCAAAACACACCAGTAGGCACACCTAAGTAGTTTCCTACGATAGCAATTCCTGATTGATAGGAAATAAGAAACTTCGCTTTGCGTAAAACTGCGTAAGTCTGACCTATACCGAAATTCTTATCGATACAGTTAATCCACTTGTCTGTGTATTTGTCAGTAATGAGTGGTTTGACTCTATTGTCAAAATATCCTACATCGTAAGAAGTACCTAGCACAACGACTTTGTATCCCAAATCGATATAGTGGTTACCTAAGTCGATCCAGTCTTTGGGCGTCCATATTGGCCCTCTGTTATGTCCATTAGGCCCATTACCGCCTTCCGATGACATATATAAAGCTACAAAGTCGCCAGTGTCTTTATAGAACTCGTCAGCGTAGTTTAGTTCGCCGATAGTGAACTTAAACGAATCCATTAGCTTCCAGTTGGTCTCGTATTCCGGCAACCAGTCTTCTAATCGTATTCCTCTCTCAAGGGGCGTATTAGCGATTAGCACATAATCTATACCGCCGACTACGTTAGGACCGCTGTCCATATAACGGAAATAACCATTCTCGTCAGCAGGAGGACCAGGTGTAAGAACAGGCCCGTGATTACCACGCTGCGGCATTCTGTACATGCCAGCGCTAGTTACGAAGTCAAATCGACGAACGAAGTCCAACGCCCGTGTTTCTACTTCGTTCAAGTACCAACATGCTATTTTGATATCAATGTTTGATTGAAGATGTTTTTCAGCAATTGATTGAACTTTGAATAACGACCAAATTGAGTCGCCTATTCCTTGTGGAACAAGAAACGTCATACGTATCCTTTACTAATTAAGAAAACAAACTAAACACGTTCGCAACTATTTTACAGAAGAGAGTTTACTATGTCTAACAACATTAAGAAGATTACTGTCGTCCTCAACAAGAGTCGCGATATCCACGGTACATATACTCACGTCGTAACGTCGGATTCAAAAGAATTCATGGATCGTGTCGCTCCGTATATGGGTATAAAAGAAGAACCTAACACACGCAAATATTCGTGTACTGATTTCGGAATGGTTGGTAACGGTAATTATGATTACGAAAAACGATTATACGAATTTGATTTCGATAAACTAACAGCAATCACTATGTTTGAGCGTGCGTCTAGCGAAGAATCTACAACAATAGAGCAATGGAAACAAATCAAGCCAATTGAAGATACGCCTATTATTAAAGATGTCACGCAGGAAGTTAAAGTAGAAGTTAATGTCGTTCCAAAGACTCGTATTCTAGTAAAGATTCTTATTTGGGGTTCATCACTAGTAAAGGATCGTGAGAACTTATCTCGTGACGCAGATTATCTGTTTTCTTATAGTTACGTAGCAGGAGCACGCGTCCTGAAATCAGAAGATACACATCTAAAAGAAGTATATAATAAACACGGAGACGGTATGTATCTGTGGGTTGGTACGATAGCTTCAGGAGACGCCATCTGCGAACAGTTCATAAAAGTAGACGATAAGCTAACGTCACTCGTTGAATACGATGCGTCTATCACGCCTACAGTAGTCACGGCGCCAGTAACTGTAAAAGTGGAAGTACCACTTCCTGCGCCAGTAACTGTAAAAGAAGAACTATTACCAAAAGTTAGAATCATAGTAGACCTGAAATCAAGTAGTTCATCTATTATTATAGACAAAGAGAATCTTCCAGGTTGTTTTAACAGGCTCTTCGCAGATTACTATGGTTACAACGATGTTCATATCGTTAACTCGTACGGTTTCTGTATCGCTAAATCTACGAGTCCAGAAATCGTAGAAGCGTACGCCCGCCACGGCGTAGGTAGATATTTGTGGACAGGCACTTGCGATATTTCAAATCCGAACGCCGCGTACGGTGTCTGTGAATCTTTTATCGCGATCTCTAAGGACGTAGCGACCTTAGCGGATTACGACAGACTAACGACCGATTACATAGAAAAGGAAAAAGCCATGAAAGAAATACCAGAAGGCGCTACGCCGCTTACTGTTCTACTCTCCGTTGGGCGATGGAGTTCTGGTCGACAATTAGATCATACACGTATTACCGGAATATTCCGACTTAACGGAGACGTATTTACTGCTAATACTCCACTGATTCACGAGTACAATGACAAGAAAGACGCGTTATCTCAAGCTAAAACAGATAATTTGGAAAGCTTAGCTAATACCATATGGTTATGGGTTGGATATATTACTCCGAAAGGAGAACACACTAGAACGAAATTGGTTTATTTAGGTAAACAAGAAGACATAACAGCACCCGGCGTTACGTCTCTTTATCCTACGTTCGAAGACATTCCATTTCGTATCATAGAGCGGCATAGTTTGAATGCTGTCGACATCGCTAACAAGATTAAAAGTCAATTACCTGCGTCTATTAAGGCTCTTGAATCTAGTACTAGTGATTTACGTAAACAAGTAGAGCGCGCTGAACGTGTTCTTTCGGAAAAGAAGAGTAACGAAAAGAACGTAGCATTAGTAATAGAAGCAGATAACCAACTAAAAGCTAAGAAGCTTGAAGAGCAAAAAGCTAAGGAGGCGGCTGCTAAAGTCGCGAAAGACGCTGTTGTTCTATCAAATATAGACGCGTTGTTGTTACTAGCAACGCACGCTTCTTGCAATACTGGTAAATGTATTCGCTGTAAGCTAGAGAAGATTAAGACTGAAAACAAAGTACCGGACGATTTCCAATTGTCGTTGTCTTAATAGATATTAATAACTCCCGTACTTAGTACGGGAGTTATTTTTGGAGTGACTATGAAGAAAGCTGAACTAATAGCCATATGTGATAGAGCTATTGTGCATAAGGATAAATGGCACAATAGAGAGAGTTTTGAATATCAGATGCAAGTAAGTAAGTGTAGAGGACTTCTACTTGCTGGATGTGATTTCAAAGTAGATGTGGATAAGTTACTTTCGTTTATAAGAGTAAACGTAGTTTATCCTGTTATGACTAAGAAAGGCTCAAGTTGGGGGGTAGTTACTAGATCTGAAGTTTTCGAGCTACCAACTAAAGAGCTGTTAGACAAGATCAACGGAAATGATTGGCTGAAAGAAACTAATCCCAAAGTAGAGATTAAAACAGAAAAGCCGCCTGACAAAGTCGAGACGGCTAAGAATAGTTAATTCGTAAGCGCAGGTAACACAGACAGCGTAGCTTTGTCGAATAACAATCGTTTCTCAATAGATTCGAGTCTACGGATAATGTCTTCGTACCGCTTATCGTGTCCGACGGCGAGTTCCTTAGCCTCTCTTCTTCCTTCAGTTAATTCTTTCGATAACTCAACGAACGCTACGATCTGTTTGTTAGTAAGCTCTACGTAAGCTGTGTCTCTCTTTTCTTGCGCGTCTGCTAAATTGGTGAGAGCAGACTCGTGCGAGGAAGTGATTTTATCTACCACTTTCTCATGCTTGCCTGTTAGCCACCAAACAGCTGCCGCCGCTAGAGAAGCAGGACCGAAAGCTTTTACAACATCTATCCAGTTAGCATCTGGAGGCAAAGATACGTCTGTTGCGAATAGTTCGTATGGCATGTCTATATCCTCCCTGTGAAATAGATTTAAATGATTTTACCACAAGGATGTAATCATGTGTGATTTAAATGATGAATATTTACTGTCCAATGGATGGATAAAGAGAGGTAACTATTACGGGACGTGGCTCAAGACAATACATGGAGTCGATATAGAGCTTGTTTATATTGCGAGTCTTGATTCATGGACTTTATTGTTTAGAGGAGAACAATGGCCAAAAAGAATAAAAACATATTATAAATTAGAATGTATATTGGAGACGCTAGGTAGTGAAAGTCTACCAGCAAGTTAAACATGAAAAGTGAAAATACGAGGTTAAAAGTTAGAATTCTTAAAGCAGATATTAAGAATGGTGTACGAGACGATGCTAATTCTTGTGCTGTTAGTAGAGCGTGTGAGCGAGAGTTAGCGCCCAAGCTAGCGTTAGATAAGAATACACTTATTGTTAGTGTTGATTACTCGCGGTTAAGTATGACAACTAAAGCTTGGCGACTATGTATGGGCGATGCCAACAACGATATAGAGATAACTCTACCTAAGAAGGTCGTTAGATTCGCCGAGAGATTTGATAGAGATAAGAAATTAGTAGCGCCTATGGAGTTTACGTTAATTGTCCCTAAGTCGTTGCTAAAACAGTAATTATGATGTCTCGTTGACATCAGTGCTCAAGGACGATATATTTCCATAAATCAGCCTTGAGCTGTTTCTTTACTTAATTTGTTGATTTATATGATAGATGGTATACAGGATCACATTGATGATCTTCTCCGCCACATAACTCTCGTTAGAGACGCGTGTACTCTTCTCGGTAAGCGTTTAATAAAAGACGGACGAGAACCGTTCGGAGTAGGATTAATAACAAGGGGGCATACTCATGACATTTCTAAGTTTCGCGGTATAGAGTGGGATTATTTGCATATAGGGCCAAAGGTCGCCAAAACTAAGCTCGAATATGCAAGACGTCAACATACTGCTACGAATGACCATCATCCAGAGTTCTGGCCTGATGGTATTAATTCAATGAGTGAGTTAGCAGTCGCGGAGATGGTATGCGATTGGTATGCGAGAGCACAAGAACGTGCGACAGATCTTAGAGCCTGGATAGATTCGGAAGCTATTAAGAAATTTGGATTAGATAAGAAAGGCGAAGTATACAAATGTATAACTAACTTCGTCGACATTTTACTAGAATCATCTTTTAAACCTATGGATGATAAATCATAAGGACTATCATGCAAAACGAAACTGAAGCAACTGATAACGTAGTAGTAATCTCTGCGGATAACCATATACCGCAATTACCGGAAGAATGTCCCATCGATGATCTTAATGAAAAAGTTAAGACGACTGACAGAATGGGACGTAAGATAGTATTTATTCCGAACAAGCAAGAAGTGGTTAAATACTCAAAGCGTATGAAGGGCGTTCCTGTACGACATAGAACATTGAAGCGTATGCGTCCGAATACTATATGTTGCGCGAAAGGTAAAGCGTACAGTCAGTGTTGTCGACCTATGCTTCGTGAATTAGATTTAGAACCTAAGTCATTACGTAACGGTCCTTGCAGTTGTGGTAGTAAGTTGAAGTTCAAGAAATGTTGCCTGCCAAAGCAACAAGAAGAAATGGAAGCGTTAATCGCTAAATTATAGGTCCGTATTAGTCATAATAAACTGAGGATCAACTATGTCTTCAGTGAGGATGACTAATGCACGGTACACTCTCCCATTCTCTTTTAACGTACGTTTTAAGCAAAACGGATCTATGGCCCCAGGAAGCGGTGTTGTTATTATGTTACTTCTTCGCCGCTACTGGAGATGTTCATATAATGTGGGTTACATTACATGAGGAAGTTTCTACGGAGGAACTAGAACAATTGAAAGAAGAAGTAATCAAGTATGTTCGTCGACACGTGAGAGAATTACGAATACGTAATAGACGAGCTTTTTACAACGAGTGAATTATGGGCGTAATTGCAACAATTAGCAGAACCGCCGAAGTAGCGTTTAAGGAGTTGAATCCCAAGAACGCAATCGGCGACACAATTGACAAAACAGAAGATGAAGTAAATGCTTCTCTGCATCGATCTGATAAGATCGACAGATCAGTAGCGTTTGAGATGATCCCATCTAAACTTCGTCAACAGATGCGAGAATACGATGTGTATCTCCATGATGCTAAGTCGAATATCATTTGGATTTGTAAACCGACTAGCAAACGTGGCGCTGGTATCGTCGTAATGACGGCTCGCAAAGTAATGGATAAGGTTGAGAAGAAGGAGTTACGTAATGAAAAAGTTAATTAAGATTCGTCAACAAGATGGAACAGAGACAGAGTTAAATTTAGTTATAACGAATAACGCTGTTAATAAGTTTCATTCGATAACAGACGGCGACAGAGATTTCGTTCAATCATTAGAGAGAGCAAAGTACGTTAAGCCTGAAGAGCAGATTAACGTAATAAAGTACGCTCCTGCAATTTTATCTATTGAAAATGGTAGTCGAGTAATGGACGATCCTGTTGATAACGTTTGCTGGGTGATTAAGAAAGATCAGTTCGACGATGCTTCGTTCGTAGTCGTCACAGTACACGAACGGCGTAACGCAGATGATACAGCGCGCCGAGTTTACTTACCTAATATCTCTATTTAGTAATGAAACAGTTTCACAGAACAAAAATTGAAGTCATTATTATCTCAGACAGTAATGTCGGAATACATTCTGTGAAAGATTTGAAAGATATATTAACTGACGGGAAAGTAATGGCTGATTGTAGAGTTATAGAAGGAAGAAAAATAGAACTTAACAACAATGAATACGGAAATAGTCTATCTATGGAAGAAGGCTACGTATTCAGTGAATAACTTACAAGGAGTCTTCGGACTCCTTGTTTCATTAGAGACAATGATGAAGAACAATATTAAGACGTTGACAGTATGCGCTCACGGATACGAAGTGGATGGTATAATAGCTAATAGAGTAAAGCATAATGAACCTACTTATTACGCAATGGTAGACAACGGACATTTCCACGACGATGGTTCATTTACACATGGGTCGACCGTCGGCGGTAAATATCCAAACACGTACTACGCTGGTCATTTTCCAGATATAATGACGATAATATCCACAGCGTACAGAACATTTGGAACTGATGGCGTGAAGATCGTATTTGAAGGAGATTTGAAGCATCCAATTACTGATGTTGTAGAAGAGACGCGACTCAAGAGAGATAAAGTATTCGTTAGCTTGCGTCGTAGTTTTGCTGGTTACGGATGGTGCGCTGTGCGTACAAATAAAGACGGAGAGGTAGTTAGAACTATTGACGAAGACGGTTACGATAGAGTTCACTACTTACTAAATGACGGTACATGGAACAAAATTGCTTGGGTTCATAATGACTTAACTGCATATTTCCCAACGTTAGGCGCATTAGAAGAATTTGTTAATAACAATTTGAACGCTGGAATTACTCATAGGGACGCTGCTTAATGTATATATCACCATCTCGTGTCAATACTCAACTTGAGTTCACTACGTTCGACACAGAACTACGTAACTCTGTGGCTAGACAAGTAGTTATGCTATACCAGCAAACGAAAAATACCAGCCATTGGAATGACAGTTTCAATCTAGACGAATATAAGAAGTTTAGAGGGGAAACGTACAAAGCAGTAGAAGAAGATATTCTCAACGACTTAGTTGAAGAGAATCAATTGTTCCGTGCTAATATGGGGGAGTATGGTATTAGAACAAGGTTTATAACGTTTCTATCGCCATACGTTAAATAATGTGAATAATAAATTACTCCTAGACCAGATAATAAAACGATGTAAGAAAGAACTACCAGAACATCCTAGACGCCATTCGTTTCCGCATTGGTGTTTCCTGACGGATGGTAGTTCTATATTAGCCGTTGCGATTAACAAAGCCCATGAGCCAAACAAGAAGTATGGCTATCACGGAAAGGAGTATAGACCGACCGTTCACGCTGAATTAGCTGCTGTTCTTAAATATAGGAAAAGGACAGCTAAAAAGATGTACGCAGTCAATGTTAGATTAGGACGCCAGGGAGATCTTAGAATTGCCTGTCCATGTAAGCCGTGCCGCGATATACTTAAATTAGCAGGAGTATCGCGCGTTTACTTCTCTACAGAATATGGATGGGGCGACATAAGGTTGTCCTAGGAGATTAGAATGTTTGACCAGCTTATCGACGCAGTTTCATCGAATTGGATTTGGTATGTTGTTGTACTCCCACTTGTAGTGTCAGCTTTTGTTCTGGCTTACAAGCGTCCTGATTTACTAAAACAAATTACGGACGAAGCAGACGAAGTACTAGTGAATATTGACGAAGTAGGAGCAAGAATTGAAAAGATTGTTGATCTTCTAGATCAATATTCTGGTCGATTGAATGAACTTACTAATCTAATGTATCGCGGGCTTGAAGCGTTGAAAGCTGGTAAACTTCTAGAAGAAGAAACAGTAAATGCTATTAAAGCTGCTATTGATGATGGTAAGAATGATACTAGTGATGTTATTAATAGTCTGAAGGAGAGTTTGGTCGCCGCCAGATCTTCAGTAGTCAAGACTGTAGAAGAATTGGGTAAGAACTCAACTGAGTATTCTCTACTAGTAGCAAACTTATCAAACGTTAAAACTGTTATTGAAGACGTCAAAGGAGATGTCTCTAAGCTTGCTGATAACAAATCCTTTGACGATTTCGTATTTGAGCTGAGTGATATTTACGACAAGATTAAGCAGAATACAGTAATTGACGTATCCATTCTCGACAAAGTTAAGAAGGAACTACCTAAAGCGTTAAGTTTCTCTGACAACATTGTCGATAACATTCTTAATAACGCCTTGAAGAAAGAATAACAATGAAGACGAATACTTGCAGCCTTTGTCGTCGTACGCCTTCCATTCTTGCAGAACTTCATACGTATAATGGACGATGTGAAGAATGCACAACAGAAACTAGTGGAACGATAGAAGAAGGATATGAAGAACATCGCACTACTAATAACGACACGCTAGATCGTGTAGCAGATTTGAGTCGTAGAAATGGTGTGGTCAGTCAAGCATGTGGCGGCGGTTCTCGTATTCTTCGAGATATGCGTCCCAGTACGATAAAGACACAAAGCCGCCTAACTCGATCAAGGATTGATACTAAAGGGCGGTTCCGTCAACATACTAAGTTGGCGGCAGCGGACGAAACTGTAATAGCATAAATCGTAAATTCATAATATCATAGTACTAGCGGCCTTGCGGACGCTAGTACTTTTATTTTTAGCTATTGCGGACGATAAAATGTCAGAACAATCATTTCTAGAGCGCCTAGGTGATAATATAGTCGTTGACGGCTACTACAGAAAACTACTAGATCAGTTCAAACATCCTGGCCAGCTCCCATTCGATTATCCTGGTGAAGCGCCGTCAGATGAGCCAGAGAAATTAACAGATTTAAGAAACAAGCTTGACGTCGGTCACACGTTATTACCGCCTAATACGGAAAAACAGAGTTCCAGAAAAATGAATATAAATCATCCGTTGGCTCTTGGTGAGCATACGATTAAAGCGGCATTGTTTGAGAATATAAAGCTTCCAACAATGTCGGATATCAAAGGCACTATTCAGGGTGTCGTGAACGACGTCACGCAGAATAGTTTCGGTAATTCCGTTAATAAATTCATGGGTGATAACCCTTGGATGCAATGGGCAGGGACTGGAGCAGCATTAGGCGGCGGACTAGGACTTGTTCGCGGGCTAGCTTCACGTAAGAAAGACAAATGGAAAGCGTTAAGCGATGCTGCTGGCGGCGCCGTACTGGGCGGATTAGCTGGTGGTATCTCACAGCCAGTCTTTACGCAAGGTAAGGAAATATTAGATAATCTACGTAATAAAGCAACAGAGCCGACTGTTCCGCCGCCTGCTGTTCCTGGAGCAGAGATCCCGGCGTCAGTGGATAAGATGAAATCGTCTGTTCCTAGTATGGCTAAGGCGCCTGTTGATTCAATAAGAGGACTAGCGCACGAGTCAACTCCGGATGCGCTTAAGGGTCGTGTCGATAAGCTACTATATCAAGGCGGAGAAAGAGCAGGAGAAGCACAAACAGCATTTGATGACGCAAAAGGATTAGCTGATTCTGCTTTGTCTAGAACTTATAAAGGTTCGCCAACTTCGCAGATACTTGATAAGGCGTATGGACGATTAAATGATATTAACTCTTCTATTGGCGCGAGTCCGCTAGACAGCGCCGCACGTACTGCTGTTCTTGAAGAACCAGTAGACGGAACTAGTGTTAGCCCTTCTAGATCATTTACTGATACAGCTAAGACGTTATCTGATCCTAAAGCATCATTAGTGCCAGGCGCGCTAGGCGGCGGTATGTTTGCGCCAACTGTAGAAACTAAGGTTACCCCGCCTACACCACTGACAGCCACTGAAAAGAAATTAGGCGTACCTGAACGTCAGCCTGTTTCAGAAGAGTTCAACACGGTCACAGGCGATAAGTTGAATCCAACGCCTGGAATCGGTGGAACTGATTTGGATAAGCGGCTGACTGATGCTATTGCTAATACTGGAGCAGAGGACAGCTCTTCGCTTAGTGTTCCTTTAGTTGGCAACGCGGGAATTGGATTAGGCGCGCAATTAGGACGTAATACCGCCGGTAGTCTACTTAAGAATCAAATGTACACGCGCACTGGAGCGGACAAGAATCTTACTAGAATGATATCCGATCATGTATCAGGTAAGGCTCCGTTTACTCCTGAGCAAGTCAAAGAGCTTATTGGATCAGAAGGATTCATGAATCGAATGCGTGTACATACAGGAGGGCTAGCTGACGCTAAACAAATAGCAGATTATCTTGGCGGTAAAAGTGTAGATCCTATTGTAGCGGCGAAGATTAACGCAGCTATGCAACAGTATTCTGGCTCTCCTGGTTCGACCGCCAGTGGAGGAGGCGCTCCAACGTACGATCCAGTGACTAAAACTTTTAAATCTCCGCCTCCTATAGTAGATCCGGCTAGAGAAAGTCTTTTACGCTCGTCAGGTATTCCTAAAGAGGTTAAAGGTAAGACAACTACAGACATAGAGAATCCTAAATACGTTGCCGAGCAGGCTAAGTATCGCACAATATCTGATCAATACGTTAGAGCGTCAAGGGCGGGTAATAGTGATCTCGCGGAAAAGCTTTTCCAAGAAAAGCTTAAGCAAGAGCGTATTATGGACGCAACGCCGAAAACTGTCGGCAAGTCTGTAGAAGGTAGCGTACCGAATCCCGCGTATACCAAACAAGAAGGATTGGTCGACGATCTATTGAAAGATCCTAACAAAGCATACGGCGTCAGTAATCGAACATTTAAGAATATAGGGGCTAACCATCCTAATATTCCAGTTGTAGGTAAACATATACCTAAACTTATTCGACCACCACAGACTTGGAAAGGTAATGCATTACAAGGATTACTATACCAACTAGCCGCTCAAGGTCTTAACCCTTCTGGTGGATTTGATAGTCCGTTGTACAATAAAGGAAAATAAACATGATTAAAATAATTCCGCCGAATAGTTGGAATTTCGATAGCCCACAAGTTCAATTTATGAAGAGCGCCTCGAATGGTCTTCGAGGTAACGACTTGAGTGCTTTTATTAAGCGCGCAGGACATACGTTAGCAAATTGGGTGCGTGAGAATCCTCCTCTTCCTGGGGAGGTTCTTATTCACGCCATTCCTTTAGGTTCTACTGAAATCAGCGGCCCGAACCGGAATCACGACGGTTACCCGCACGAAATGTTGAAAGCTGCGTACCCTACTTTCGATAAATATGCTTACTGGTACAGAGATCACTGTTTCCCAGCTGGAACGCTAGTAACAGCAGCGGACAGAATCCGAAAACCAATCGAGCAATTCAAAGTAGGTGACAAAGTCGCTACTAAAGAAGGACCACGTAAAGTCGTACGCACTATGGCACAAGATTATGACGGTCCGGGCGTAGAGATTAAGACTGTCGGAACAATGTTTAAGACTAAAGTAACATCTGAGCATCCGATACTGGTTATTAAACGGAATCAATTACATTGTTCTAGTAACTATAATTGTCTTACTAATGGTAAATCAAGACACAGCAAGCATTGCACAGAATGTAAGGAACTATTACGCGAATTGTCTCCAGAATATGTTCCTGCAGCTACTATAAAAAAGGGAGACTACGTTCTATGCCCTATGGCGAAAGCTGGAACGGATGCTGTTAACGGTGATTTTGCTGAGCTAGTCGGCTGGATAGCTTCAGAAGGTTGTGTATCGAAAGCTGGCGCTATACAGTTTACTTTCTCTACTAAGAATACTAAAGACATAACAGCGGTTAAGCGATGTCTAACTGCTAACGGTATAACTTATATATATGAGAGAGAACGTAAAGATGGGTTGACGGCTTTAGCTTGTAATAAGAAAGTTTTAGCCGACAAAATACGCACATATGTTGATGGTACGTATTCTAATAAAACTATAACCGACAAAATCTTATCTTGGAATAGAGAAGGACTGCTTCGATTTGCCGGATCTTATGTAGACGGCGACGGACACGTAATTGGCGAAGAGAAAGGTAAAAGCGCAGGTAGATTGATAATACGTTCTGGTTCAAATCAAATGTTATCTATGTTATCTGATGTGTTACTTGCGTTGAATGTTCCACCGATTGTATATATAGACAAAAAAGCGAGAGAGGAAACAATTAGGGGGCGTAAGTGCTTATGTTCCAGTAGCGGGTGTGTCAGTGTCGGAGCTTATTATTCAGAAGAAGTATGTAAGTATAGTCGTAAGAGATACAGAAAGAAAAATCGACAACCATCTAATTTAATATTCGATAATTGTGTTCTTCGTAAAGTAACCGACGTAACCAATATTCACATAAACGAAAAAGTCTACAACTTAGAAGTTGAAGATGTTCATCATTATTTAGTTAACGAATTCGTTGTTCATAATTGTAACCAAGACACTAAAAAGAGTTACGGCAAAGTACGTAAGAGTTGGTACAACGAGCCGTTACAACGCGTAGAGTCTATTATTGCGCTGAACGGTAACAAAGAAGCTGCGGAGCGTAATAAAGGACTCGTCGCGGATAAAGAAATGGAGATGTTGGAATCAGGAAAAGAGATACCAGTTTCTCAGAGCGTTAAAGTTAGTTTCGATTTATGTTCTGGCTGTGGTCATAAGGCTAAGAGCCGTAAATTCTATTGCGACGAGACGACTTGTAAATATGGAGGATGTAAAAATCATTTAGGTACAGTGTATGAAGACGGCACGCACCTTTTCGTAGAAAACCCCTGTAAAGATAATAAGTTTTTCGATCTGAGTAATGTGTCCAGAACAAGAGGCGCAGATAGAACAGCATTCGTTACTGGTAAAGTAGCGTATGATAGTAATATCGTCGGCGGCGCTGAACTAGCTGACCAATTAGGATTAACTACACCTGCTTATTTAATTTCTAAAGAAGCAAATAATTCACTTAAAGTTCTTCGACAACTCAGTTCTATGGAAAACTCCGTAGACGATGAGTTTACGCCTTGGTACGTAGTCGAAGAGACTAGAGGTAAATTACCAGAACTTAGTAAATACGCTACAGAAGAAGACAAATATCAATATTTAGCCGACACAGCTGAAGCAGGTATTATTCTTCCTCCTCACGTATGGCTCAGTATTTGCACAGACGCTCCGAGAGAGAAATGTGCAGAGTTCTGGGGAACTTCTAGAATTTTATCAAATAACTTATTAAACAATGACGATGTATATGATATATTAAGTTCTAATGCATTGCCGGAAGCGGATATAGCAACTGCCGTTAAGTACAAGTCAGCGGCACCCACTAAATCAAGCTTCGAGAAAGTAGCGGCAATTAAGAGTTTCACTACTTTCAAGAAAGCTCAAGTCATAGGCGCGTCCAATGATATTCGAGAAGTAGCCGAACAACGCTATCTAGCGTATCAGGCGAACGCTATTGCTAAACAAAGTAATTCTGTTAAATTTAAATTAATGTTAGAAGACGCGTTGCGTCATAACTTAAACTACTCTTGGTGCCCTGTAGCATAAGGAATAATTAGCAAATGGCTAAATCACCAGATCTAGAAGCGCTGAAGAAGCTTGTTAAGGACTACGGTCAAAAGAACGCGTCCGATAAGAAAGCTAGTCTCGGCGACATGAAGGATAATCGGTCAGAAGTTCATCGTGGTGAACTATACGCCGAGAACAGCGCAGACGTTAAGAAAGATGTTCCCCACTCCGTAGAGAGTGCGCCAGAACCTACAGACAGCACTGATAGTAATGCTGTACCGCTAGGTCTAGGTCTCCATCAAGCAGAGTTCGACGACATGTCGGGCTTTGATAAGATTATGGAGACTATTCGTTATAACACGAATAAGGACGCATCTGATCTTTCTACTTCGGAAGGACTCAATAAGCGCGCTGCTCAAGTTCTCGCAATTAGTGACAAAGTAAATAAGCTAGTCGAAGAAACTGTTAAAAGCGTTAAGCCAACAGAGAAGAAAGCTGGAGAAACTAAAGTAGACGATAAAGACACTACTAAAGTTGCCGCCCTTCTATCTGAATACGTTAAGTTCGGTAATGATCGCGGCGCTGTTGCTGCTAATTATCTTCGCGGCTATAACGAGATGACTAGTACACTCGTTAAGATGTCTGAAGATGGTACGTTGGCAACACTTCTTGCTTCTGCTGATAGCGAAGGTAAGAAAGCAGACGAGGAAGATGACGACAGCGATGATGACGAAGGCGGAGAGAGCAAAGAAGAAAAAGCTCCATCCGATGATACAGAAGAAGAAAGCGCACCAGTCCCGAACGAAGCTGAAGTTCCTCCCCCTGTAGAAGCTGGCCCTCCTATGGGCGGCGATGCTGGCGGAATGCCTCCAGGTCTTGATCCAGCAGCAATGGGCGGCGGTGCTCCTCCGGGCGCAGCTCCTCCTGGTGTTCCTCCTGGTCCAGACGATCAGCTAAACGCTCTCGGCAATGGCATGATGCAAACTGGTGCTTTGCCGCCAGAGCTAATTCAACTCATACAGCAACTCTTAGCCCAACAACAAACACAAGGTCAAGCATCGCCAGAAATGGCAGCTAAGGCCGCATCGAATATGCAAAAGCTTAGCGAGAAATTAGACGTTGCTCGCGCAGTTCAGAAGCATATGAATAGTGGTAAGTTTGTTCTTCGTGAACCGAAGAGCGCTAGAGAAAAGCAAATGGTAGATAAAGCTAGAGAGTATTTCTCTGAGATCTATTCATACGGGCAAAACTAATTCTTATTTTTAACTATTAGGAAACTATAGTAATGGCTACAACAGCTAAAGAACTACTTGAAGCTGTCAGCAAGATGACTAAAGAGTCAGCTGAAGTTGTTCAAGCACAAAGCGCCCGCATTGCAAAGCTCGAAGGCGAGGTCGCTGATAAAGAAGAAATCGTTAAAGTCGCTAAGCAGCTAATTAATTCAGGAACGATTAAGCCTGAATACGAAGAAGACACTATTCGTTGCCTTAGCACACATAAAGCAGCAATTGATCTACTCGGTAATTTGGCTGAGTATAACGCAAAGCAAGCATCTGTAGAATCTGTCGGACGACCGATTGAGACGGCTAAAGGGTCGGACGAAGAGTTTGATTTCAAGAAAGAGACCTTCGCAGCCGTCGCTCGACGAGCATCAAAGTAACTAGCTAACCAAGAGGTAATTTAGCGTGAGTACTGATTTTAACTTTCGTGGCAAAGCCTACGATCACGCGCTAGTGATTCTCCAAGGCGGTCATCCGGACTTCCTTAACACTAAGCGCGGTAAGCTATCGTCTAACGTCACTACGACCACTGTAACCCCGCACGCTGGTCGCTGCGTACACATTTCCGCAGTATCTTATATCAGGGGTCCACTAGGGAATCTGGGGCCGACGCAAGCAACCTTTGAAATGGGTTGTGCAGGCGATCAGGCTCCTCCGTACTACCTATGGAACGGCCTTTACGATTGGTCGGTATCCAACAAGGGGACGCCTTCAGGTGTTGCTTCGCAAGGCACCTCCTCAAGCCCGCCACGTTGGTATTCATTCCTTCCGTCGTCTAACTTGTCTAGCGCCATTTTGACTGCCGTAGCCGGTAATCATAACATGGAACTTGAGACAACTGAGTTTGATACGGATCAGACTTACGCTAGCGGTAACTCGCTACGCGCAGTTACGTCTAACACACTAGCTAACGCTGGTAAGCTCACTAACCAGAACGCTTCTGGTGGCGCAGACTTCGCTAGCTCAGCGGCTTTTTCCCCTGGTACGGATACTGTCGTTGGTGTAGTTACTCGTGGTAAGTACTACAACGCATACTCTGTCAACTCCCTAGCATTCTCACCGACCTACGTACGTGGTACTCGATAATACTTATTAAAGGAGCGAGGCTACCTTATTATGGCTAATGAATTTTTTGATGATTCACGAGAAGCGAACGAAGCCTTTATCTCGCTCCTCGATGATGCTGACGGCATTAAACAGGCCGCAGATATTGGCAGTAAAGCTATCACGCGGCTATTGCTTCGTGAAGAAGAGTTTACTGGCAAGATCCTTCCTCCTGAAGAAGTGAAGGATAACGAACTCGTTCTCCAACTTGATAGCGACCATCCGGTCGTCTACCATTGGTTGGAAAAGACGGTTCCGTACGCTGTACAAGTCGGATTCGGTGATATGCCGGACGAATTCGTAGCTCACGTAGATCGTTATCCGATCTCCGGGACTATGATCCAGTCTCCTCGTATTACTAAATACGAACAAGAGCTTCGTATTTATCCGTTCGATATTCTGCAAATGTTTGCAGATAATATCGTTAAGGATCTTGGTTATCAAGTCGACCAGAACTTTATTGCTGGTCTTAACGACTTGCTTGTTGGTGCAAACTCCAACATGCCTTGGTCTGCTCAGCTTGGTTACTCTGTACCGCAATGGCGGTCACTAAGCGGCGGCTGGACTAAAGTCAACATTACTGAAGCCCTAACTACGCTTCAGAAGACTCCTTACTGCTTGAAGCCTGAAACCTGCTTGGCCAACACCGTTACGTTGATGAAGTTCATCGCGTGGACGCGTGATGAAGCCGGCGGTGACATTGCTCAAGAAATGTTTAAGAAGGGCTTTACCGAGCGTAACCTTTTCGGAGTTAACTGGTACGGCACGATCAAGCGCTACTTGATTAGTGACTATACCTTCTATCAATTTGCTGCACCGAAGTTTATTGGTGCGTATAAGATCTTCCAACAACCTACGATGTTCATCGAAGCTAAGCAGCACAAGAAGATCTTCCATTGCGATAAGATGATTGGTGCTGTAATTGGTAACTTGGGCAGCGTAGCTCGTATCGACGCAGCTTAATATAAGGAGACTAGATGTCTACTCAGAATAACAATGCTGCTGCCGCTGCCAACGACACGCTCGTTGGCAGTATTTCGGCTAAGCAGTATTTCACTAAGCTAGCGTCAGTCAACGTGCATCCGGCGAACGACGATGAAGCTTTACGTCTACTAAAGATGGGCGATGCTATTCATAACGCTCTAGAAGAAGTAAGTAAGCTAGTTAAGTCTAGTGAAGCTAACTCGACTAAGAAAGCGATTGACGCAGTATTCGAACATAAAGTAGAAAAGAAGGCTTCCAAAGTCGATAAGATTGACGTAGCTTCTTATCTTAAAGTTCAAGAAATTGTAGATGCAGCTAAGGCACTACTCAACACGGAGGGCGGTAAGTAATGGCAGCACCCACTTCTGACTTTAGTACCGTTGTTCGTAACGTGTCCGGCGCTACTCGGTTCTTCGGCTATCTTCCGCCATATGGTAAAGAGCTAACGACCGCAGGCAACGCTGGAAGCGACTACGAATGTCCAGGAGACTTAGTCACTTGGCTGTATAACCATAATCGTATTGGCTATAACGCATTCATTTATGATGTGTATACCGCCAGTCCGCAGGTTCTGCAGGTTATGAAGTCTCCGTCTGTTGTAATTCAAGATAGTGGTAACAACCGCGTCTATACAATTACTTCAGCAAACGGAACGCTTGCTACAGCTAACGCAACTGACGGTTCTTACGGCGGTCCACAGATCGTTCAGTAATATTAATAATAATTACGTTAAACACAGGCGAACTTCGCCTGTGTTTTTCTATTTATACACAACTAAAATAACGTATATGTGATGTCATAATAGAGTGACGACAATTTCGTCGTTAAAAGGAGTTTACCATGCCGAAGCTTACGTACGTCGAAGGTGATCTGTTCTCTAACTTGGGCGGCAAAGACAAGTCTATCATCATTACGCACGTCGTCAACAACAAAGGGGTTTGGGGCGGCGGTTTCGTAGTCCCTCTGGCGCGTAGCTTCCCGTCTGTTAAATCTGCGTATCAAAGATGGGAGATGTTAGAGATCGGCGACAGTAAGGACAGAGCGTTGTATTGGCCGAACAACAGATTCGGGCTAGGTAACTCTCAATTTCTGTGTGTTGCGCCTAACATCGTTGTCGTGAACATGGTGGCGCAAGACAACGACAAGGAAGGGCGCTTTGTGGACTACGGCGCTCTGGTAACATGCATGCAGGTAGTTGTGCGCGCAGGAATACCGATGTTCGATCCGATCATCTACTGCCCGCTATTCGGAGCAGGTATAGGAGGCGGTAGTTGGCATATTATCGAAGAAATAATACACGACGTATGGCTCAAGTACGTTGACGTCACAGCGTTCTATTTCAAGAACGATACAGACAGAATGGGATTGGACTTAGACTATACATGGGAGTATAACAACTCAAAAGAACCTATCCCTGTTCTCGAAATTCCAACGCCTGATCCTGTAGATACACCGACAGAAACGCCACCCACATGACTTCTAGTTCCTGTCCAAGTTGGACAGGAACTATTTCTTGTTTCTAGCTATTGTATTTTTATTTATTCACAGTAAACTCGGAAAAGTTTACACAAGAGAGGATTAATATGATTTATAAAATTTGGGACAACGCACAGCCTGATAAGTTCACGTTCCCTGTATGTGATGAGTTAGGTGTTCCTGGTAATCACAAATTCACAAGTACAGCGATGGACAACTTATGTGAATTAGCTGGTAGAGTCTGTTACGACTCAATTGATTCAACGAAAGGTAAGCCATCTAAAGATTATCACGCGCATATTCGTGAAGTGAAGCACGACTCGATTTATGGTCACGCTGTACTTCCTGTATATATCGAATCTGAATCTGATAAGTACATATTCGCTACGTTATGTGTACTATCGTCGAGACCAGGAATCACGATTACAGAGATAAATGATCACGGAGTTCACGCTACTGTTAATCTAAGATCAGTTCTACAATGGCACGGAGCAATATCTAGCGGAGAAGGTAAATGGCAGCACGGTCCGGAACTTAATATAAAACGTAATAAAGACTTCTGGGGTTTCCAAGAAATAGATATCGCTCGGCATAATATCATTAACGACTTAATTATATTATTTAAAGCTTATTGCCCGTTAGCGTGTGAGCATTTAGCCGCTACTACGCCGAAATCGTACAACGTAGCATTCGATAATGGAATCCATTTAAGTCCGAGAGTTGAACTATGTAGACCTGACGATAAGACAAGATGGATAAGTGTGTATATTAACGGCGTAAGTCGAGATATGTTACAAGAACTTGTTCGACATCATTATCAAACAGGAATATCAGTTCGTAGTACGCGATATTGCGACGAATCAGATTCCAAGTATATTACACATCCTGCGTTAGCGCCGTATCCGGAAGCAGAAGTTATAGCGAACAAATCAGCTGAAGACAGTAGACGACATTACAAAGAAGTTTTCGACAAGTTAAAGGAAGCCAAAGTACCTCTCAAGACAGCACGTGGCGCCGCAAGATCAGTTCTCCCAGGTGGTACAGAAACGCAAATGGTGTATACAGCGTCATTACAGCAATGGAGGTGGATTCTAAGTATGCGGGATCATCCAGCAGCCGACAAAGAAATAGCGGATTTCGCTATAGAGGCGCGCAAGGCACTTGAGCTATAATCAAATCACACAAAAGATCATTTCCCGAGGAAGGTTTCGTGGCTAATTCTCAGACAGTAGTAGCGCATATAACAGATTTCCATTATGGAAAGAAAACACGAACATATAATAAAGACGTAGCTAAAGAGAAGTTTGCAAAGTTTAGCAAAGACTTAGTTGATATTCGTAAGCAGAATAAAGACGCGGATAAGTTAGTGTTGGTTTGGGGCGGTGATATTGTTGACGGAACTGGTATTTACCCTTCACAACCTCATCATCAAGATGCGTCAGACGTAACAGAACAAATAGACGACTGTACTGATTTGACTAAAGAATTGTTTAAAGAACAATTAGCAGCTTGGGGCGCCGTTGATAACTACACTGTTCCAGGCAATCACGGACGCACACACAAAGCAAATCACGAAGGCTCTAATTACGATAGAATTCTATATAGCGCTATACGACGCGAAGCAGAAAAACTTACAGGTGTTCGAGTACTCGAAGATGATAGGAACGTAGGGCCATTCTTAAAGCCGTTCCGTGTTCGTAACCATAGAATGCTTGCTTATCACGGCCATTCTATCCAGATGTATACGAACATCCCCTGGTACGGAATTATACAGCGTTTATGCAAATGGAAAGCAGATAAGTTCGCCGGTGTTTCGACTCTAATGTTGGGGCACTTCCACGGATTCGGACTATGGAACGTGCAAGGGTGTAATATTCTTTTAGGTGGCACAACAGTTACAGATGACATGTGGGCGCTAGAGTCGTTTGGGTCTGGTGCGGTTAATAAATGGTGGGTATTCGGCGTTACAGATAAGAATCCAATGCAGTGGTCGATTCCATTAAACGTATAATTACGTAGGCGGTGCGTTGTGATACGCGAGGCCAAACCACAGGATCTTAGAGAAGTAATTCGTATATGTTCTGCAAGCTTTAACCGGAAGGAAAGATTTGACGCTGCCTGGCTCGTAGAAATACTAGCAGAAGAAGCGACGTTATACGTAGATGACGCAGGTATCGGAGTTCTTAGAGGATTTATGATTCTCAAAAAAGTGACTTACGGTACTTGTGTTCGTTTTATCGCTGTTGCTCCTGAGTTCCGTAAACAAGGCGTGGGTAAAGGATTGTTAGCTATTGTTGACGGCCCAGCTTACGCCTGGGTGCGGGAAGAAAATAAAGCCAGCCAAGCAATGTTTGAAAGCTCAGGCTGGTTTGTAAGTTATACTAGTGCAACTGACAAAAACGGAAAAAGCAGCTTGTGGCGCAGGTATCATTTAGAGAAGGAAGAAAGTGAAGATATCATCAAAGAGAGAAATGTACCAACTGCTAAACGAAGGAAAGTTGGGAAATACAAATCCTAATTTCTTATCGTTAGCTGAATGGCTGCCCCACAAAAATATGACAGAGTTATGGGGTGTTAGAGTGTATAAGGTCGGCGATCCACGATTCCTTACTAATATACATAAGGACGACGTAGAGAAATACGTTAAAGATAATTTTACAGATGGTGAATATTTAATTTCCGCGATGGTTGATAAACATGTCGTGTTTCGTGGAGATATTTGGGAATCTGTGATTCAGCCTGCTGGTCTATACATTTACGGAACACGGAACAACACACTACCGTGGAGAGACGCGTTAAAATATACAGGTAGACATTACTCTGGTATAATCGCCAGTACTATTTTACGACATTATTGTGATCCTGACTCATTAGACAATATTTATCGTTTATTAGAAGAATATCCAGAACATGTTATTGAAGTTAGTGTTTGTGATAAAAATATAGGCACTGTACCGAATAGAAATACAATCATCTGGGAAGTTAGATGCTCAGATGGGAGTTATGAAAATTGGCCACGTTTCCAGTAGACCCGCCATTCTCCACAGAAGACGGCGATTTAGTTTGTCCTGCGCCTATTTACGAAGCTAAGCGCGGGACTACACTACTTCAATCCGTAACTATTTACGGACAAAGGCCCACTGCTAGTATGCCAGCAGGTGGGCCTTCCGTTATTCGTATTCCTCTAATGACGCCAAACGGTAAATCGGCCGTAATTGCTGAACCGGATGACGTTTGCGGCGATCCAGAAATAGAGGCTAAGATAGGCGATGCTGTTATTCGTTTACCGTCTGACGCAGTTATGGCGGTAGATGATGACAGGGACAGCATCCTTGTTGCACTTCCATCCGGTTATGCTGGCACTCCTGGTATATACGAAGTAGAAGGTCGTATATTAGACGGTACAGGTAATATGTTAGCGTACGGTCGGGCGTACGCTTACGTAGAGCGATCGTTCTGGCAAGGCGATAACTACGGCGGTCCTCCGAGTATAGACGAAGTAAGAGGAGCTATTCGTGACTTTGTTCCGGCTAATAGACTGCTAGGTGATTACGAATTCTCCGCAAGCGAAATAGCCGAAGCTGTCGTCAGGACAATAAATAGATTTAACGCGGCCCCTCCGAACTTAGGAACGGTCGGAACATCCAATTGGCCGTTTACATATACAATGCCGCTTATTGATGGTATACTAGCTGAACTATTTGAAGTAGCCGCAGCTTATTTCAGAAGAGGGCATTTGCCTTATTCTGCTGGTAATTTGTCAATTGACGATATGGCTAAAGAGAAAGACTATATTAATGCTGCTATGATATATCGTCAGCGTTTCGATGAATGGATGAAGATGACACGTCAACGCCTTAACATGGAATTGGCGTTCGGTAGTATTGGCTCTATATATTCCGCATACGGTTACTGGTAATAATAAATGTACGATACTTTCATAATAGATAGATCTACGCCGTTTCGTAGACTATTGACTACGAATTCGACATCCGCTACTGATCCCACTAAGACAGATACGTTAACGGCACCAGCGGCGGATTATTCTCTCACCGCTGGTACTAACGGCGTTCTCAATGTCGGAGAATCTGATTTCGTTCCTAAACGTTTAGTGCTTTGTCCGTTCGGCGCAGGGGCAGACGGTAACACGTTTACTATTTATGTATTTGGTTGGGAGCGAGTTATATCTGCTGGTTCTACTGTACAGTACCATCCTGTGCACTTATTCCAAGCCGCTGTAACGATGTCAGGTACTATTAAAGGTGTAGCAGGTGGCGTTGTTGTAGCAAGTGATTTGTATGCTGATACTATCGCTGACCCAACTGTTGGAACGTTAGGTACTACTTGTTATAAGATTAGTCCGGCTAACGACAATGGCGCTATGATATCTGTAAATATCGAAGGTTATCGTATTGTAGAAATTGTTACGAAAATCGGAACAGCGACTTCCGCCAATACGTTATATAAAGTAGTTTAATTTTTAACTATCAGAGATAATTATGACAGCTTCGGAATTGAAAGAGTTTATATTGGCGTTGGACAACGCGCATCCCGCTAAAATTGCGTTTCTGGCGGCAGACGACGCAGTGTGTGCTAGCGAGCTACGAAAACCGGAACTCCCTGGCTATATTCCCCGACGCCACTTGGTCGTCACACTTGCGAGATATCCGCAAGTCGACGGCCTACTAAAGTGGGTGATTCAGTTCGGAGAAATGCCGGCTCTGCTAGGTGGTGGTGGAGTGGCGGATTTTGGCCTGTATTGCCTATTTCAGTCCATTTCTCGAATCGCAGCCAATGACGTTGGTGTTCTTTTAGTTGTGGCGGATCTAGATGCCGCTATACCGCAGATTCAGACACTTATCGACTTGGGCGCTATACCCCAAGCGTTTATTAACGACTTGAAGGCTGGAGAAGCTTTAGCCCCGTTGGTTGAGAACGTGACAGCTACACAAGTAGGGGAGGCTCGTAATAATGGCTAACGACTACGTAAGTAAGGTATCGCGAAGATTCTGGGCTAAGGTCAATAAACAGTCAAGTGGTTGTTGGGAGTGGACTGCACATCTCGGAGCAGGCGGATACGGCGCTATTAAGTTTCGAGAAAATGTTGACTGCGCGTGGCGTGACGTGGGCGCACATAGAGTTTCCTGGTGGCTGACACACGGCAAAATGCCGACGCTGTACGTTCTTCATCGTTGTGATAACCCCAAATGTGTTAATCCAGATCATTTATTCCTGGGAACAGCCAAGGATAACTTAGATGATATGTGGGCAAAAGGACGCGCAAATCTATCCAACAGACCTAAAGGTGAGAATCACCCTTACTCGTCAATCACCAACGCCCAGGCTAATCAAATTCGGTTAGAGTACAGCAGAGGCGGAATTCGACAAACAGATCTAGCTGAGAAATACGGTATATCACAGCCAGCTATTTCTAGAATTATTCTAGGATTAACTTACAGGGGGAACTAGCCATCGCTTCAGTAAAAGAAGAGTACGCAGCGTCTTCTGCGTTGACGATTACACTGGCTTCTCTAGCCACATCGTCAACGTGGGTAGCGGGCGCTGAGTCGAACGAAGTCGATAATACGACGAACAAGTATCTCGACTATTTGCTGGCTGGCAAAGTTCGTGTAGGCACTACGCCGACTAGCGGAACAGAAATACGTGTGTATGTTGTAGGTATCCTTGACGACACAACATGGCCAGACGTTTTCGACGGGACAGGGTCAGCGGAAACCGCGACAAGTGTCGGAGTTCGCGACGGCTTTGCTAAACTAGCAGCGGTTATGCGTTGTGACGCGACAACGAGTGCTCGGGATTATCCGTTCGGTCCAGTTTCTGTTGCTCAGTTGTTCGGTGGTTCCGTTCCTAAAAAGTTCGTGGTTTTCATCACACACAACACGGGCGTTAACCTGAACTCGACGGGCGGAAACCACTTCGTCGCCGTCACTCCGATCTACGCAACGGTTACGACGTAAATGTTTGGTAAGTACATAGATCTCGGTAATCCGGTCGCATCCCATCCGCTCAACGACGGGCTGGTGGGATGGTGGATGGGACTACCCAACAATTCGGGCGGGTCTACTCTCTTTGACCTTCTCGGAAAGAACCACGGTACGCTCACAGGAGGTACTTCTTGGGGATCTGGCGTTGGTGGATTACCCGCTGTCGGGTACAACGGGAGCGATTATGTAGAGCTGAACGCGGCGCAACTTCTTGGCGGTACGTCGTCTCCATTTACAGTCGAATTTGATTGTTACATGGGCGATAGCAACGGCAACGCCTTGGCGACGTTAAACTACGGCGGAGCGGGACTTTTCTTTGGTTACGTTAACATCAATGGTAACTATCAGGGCTGGTCACTCGGAGATAGTAGCTGGCAGCCACAACAGGACGGGCGATCCGGGCTGGTAGCCGGACGATACCACGTTGTTTTCACTTACAACGGGTCGGGCGTAGGTTCTACGGCAAATTACGGGATTTATCAAAACGCCGTCGCCGGGACCGTGGCGAATGCTGGTGCTTATGGGGGGAATGGCGCCGTCAGTCGGCTCGGTTACCACGTCGGGGCAGACGACTGGTTAGGGACGATCTACTCAACACGCGTTTACAATCGTGCGTTATCGGCAGACGAGGTTGGTCGGCTATACGAGCAATCGCTGGTCGGTTACCCCCACACACTCCGTCGTTACTCTAAGCGTATTTGGCTATCAGACAGTTCTGGCGGTGGCGGAGCGGTAACTGGTCCGTTCCCGTACTATATTCGACGGTGGATGACGGGCGGCATGCCGGTCTGGAGTCTGTAAATGCTAATAGGATACAAGCGCGGACAAACTTCAGTCATCCTGCGAGTTAAGATTCTTAACTCGTCGCTAGGTACTGGTGCAGGCTTGACCGGCTTGACATCAGGGTCGTCAGGTCTTCGGATCTCTACGATCGTGGACAACGAAGCTACGGCGACTGCTTACACTGTTGCCGGTTCGACGATAGAAACGATCACGACGCTAGGAACGTACGCGACACCGACATCGACAAAGTGCCGGTTCAAAGAAGTAGACGCGACGAATCACCCCGGTGTCTACGAGTTACAAATAGCGGACGCTCGGTTCGCTGTTAGTAACGCAAAATCTTTGATGGTGAGCATTTCCGGCGCTACTAACGCAGCGGAGACTGACGTAGTTATCCCTCTGACGGATATAGATTTCTACAGCGCGACAGTCGATTCCAACGTCACGAATATTGCAGGGGCGGCTGTAAACACGTCTTCTGCACAATTAGGTGTTAACGTAGTCAATGCTGGCGGAACAGCCTGGGGATCAGGCGCGATCACAGCGGCGAGCATCGCGAATGATGCGATTACAGCTGCCAAGGTTGCTAACGGAGCAATCGACGCAGCGACATTTGCAGCCGACGTGGACGCGGAAATCCTGTCCTACCTCGTGGATGACGCAACACGAATCGACGCTAGTTCGCTTAACACAGCGACAGGCACAACAATCCCGGCCATGTCCACCCTCTTGACTGGGTTGCAAACGACCATCGGTATCCCGAACGGGGTTGACCTCGTTGCGGACATTGCGGCGATTCACAACGAGATAGGCGCTGACGGGCTAGGGCTTACAGCAATTCCGTGGAATACCGCCTGGGACGCCGAAGTGCAGAGTGAGTGTGCGGACGCTCTGACTGCTTACGGTGCATCAACTACCAGCGACGTAGCTACTGTCGCCGGATACTTGGATACTGAAATTGCCGCCATTCTCGCTGACACAAACGAACTGCAAACAGACTGGGCTAACGGCGGCCGTCTTGATTTAATTCTAGACGCGAGAGCCTCTCAGTCGGCAGTTGACGATTTACCAACAAACGCAGAACTAGCTACAGCGCTTGCATCTGGCGTTAACTTAACTAGTATCGCTGGCGCTCCGGTTGCAGTTGACACTGGAACTGCTGGAACAATCTCGTTCGTAAGCGGAGAGTACGTCGCTACTAACGGAGGAACGTTCCAAGCGAACGTCGTTCAAGTTGATGGTGAGAATGTCCAGCACGACGGTAATGGCTACCTACGTGTAGATGTTCGTCAATATTACGACCCAGACAGTGCCAGCTACCAAGCATTCCCTGTTCGGTTCAGCACGACGCAGATCACGACTGATGGCGATGTTACTGCTGCTGGCTACCGAGACACTGGCGGCGCGTTTGCCACGTTTATCACCGCGTTCGCCGGAATCTCGACTGTTACAGATAGACTAGACGACACACTTGAGGATAACGCGGGAACCTATCGATTCACGTCGGCCTCGCTTGCTCAAGCTCCGACTGGCGGTTCTGCGCCAACGGCGGAAGAGATCGCGGATGAAGTTGAGACGCGTACTATCGCAGCTGTGACCACGTTGGTGGACCCGCCACCCGATTCGGCGGGTGTCACAACTCTTCTGACACGTATTCCGGCTGCGCTGTTCACAGGGATTACTTCACTGGCGCAATGGCTAGGATTGCTCGCCGGTAAGCAGGTGGGCGACTCAACGGCGCGGACAGAAATCAGAGCGACTGGCGCGGGTAGTGGTACGTACAACGAAACGACGGATTCCCAAGAAGCGCTCCGTGATCGTGGAGATTCCGCGTGGACGACGGCGACTGGGTTTAGCACCCACTCCGCGTCGGACGTTTGGGCTGTCAGCGAGCGTCTGCTATCCGCCGGCACCAACATCGTTCTCGCTAAAGGTACGGGAATTACGGGATTTAACGATTTGAGTGATAGCGGTGTCCGAGACGCGGTTGGACTTACGTCACCAAATCTTGACACTCAGCTATCTTCCAAGCAGGCGACATTCACCGCAGCCACTGGAGTTACGTTCCCATCAAACTTCGGCGCGCTCGGAATCGACGCTAGCGGACATGTTTCTCGTGTTGTTCTAGTAGACACCACGTCGGCGCTGACCGGCTACACGAGTCCACCTTCAGCGGCAACTATTTCGACAACAGTTTGGGCGGAAACAACCCGGCGTTTGTCGGATGGGACGAATATCGTTCTCGCTAAGGGCACTGGAATTACTGGGTTCAATGACCTAGACGCTGCTGGCGTTAGAACAGCGCTAGGGCTAACTTCTGCGAATCTAGATACACAATTAGATAATATTCCAACTGTTTCCGAACTTAACGCTAGAACGTTACCCGCTGCGAATTATGCTACAGATACAGACCTAGACGCTGTGCTAGCAGATACAAACGAATTACAGACTGATTGGGCGGATGGCGGTAGACTAGATCTGATCTTAGACGCACGAGCGTCACAGTCTAGTGTAAACGCGCTACCTACAGCAGCCGCTATAGTTGCGGAATTGAAAAACTGGGCCGTGTTCTCAGGCTATAGCTGGGAAACGTTCCAGAAAGAGCTATCTGCCGCGTTAGTTGGCAACGTAACAGGAAGTGGTTCCGTATACCGCGCACCAGTAACTAACGTTTCTGTCTTCTCCGCCGCTGTCGACGTTAACGACAACAGAACGATTACACGATAAGGATTAAAATGCCTAACATCTTTACCGGTAATATTTTCGGATCGTGCGAAGGCGGAGGCGGCACAGCGCTAGCTGGCTCTGAGGATATTCGTTTTTACTACACTGTAGCGACCGGCCCAGGATTAGATCTACCACAATCGAATCCATATAATAGTCTAGGCGGATTTGCCAGTCATACAGTATGGACAGCTACGGAAACTAACGACTTGTTTAACAATGTCGGACTAACAAACAACACATTAGGTAGCGATCAATACAGATGTATTATATTGGCCAATATTAACGAAGACGATTTAGAGACAGGTCCGTTACTTTTGTATATAGATGACAACAGTGACGCTTACGACTTGAAAATAGGATTAGACCCTGTAGGCGTTGTGAACACAAATAGCTCGTCGGCGCAAGCTGCTACTATAATTAATGATACGACAGCGCCGTCCGGTGTTACTTTTGCTGACGCTACAGACGGAATATCCATTCCTAGCATTGCAGCGGGTAAATGTATAGCAATATGGTTTAATAGAGAAATCGACGCAGCAGCCACTGATTTCACTACCAGCATGTTCCTACGGCTAGAAAGTGACGAATAATGGCTATTTCAATAACTAGACCTGTTGTGTGGACAACAACGTCGGCAGGGAAACCGCCGACGGTTGGTGACGACGTCGCATGCTGCCCGAACTATCCAGAAGGCTATCCTGTAAAGTTTCTTATAGTCGATTATAGGGTAGAAGGCGGCGCTAGAATTACTTGGAAAATGGACCCTTCTTTCGAAGCTACGGGTCCGTTGTCTATTAAGTTACAAGGCTCACAGTCAGGTGTACCTGACGCTGAAGATTGGATCGATATAGGTTACCCCTCAACTGATCCAGCCTTCCTGGTTGACGACGTTAAACGCATGTACGGCGTGTCTGACACGCTGCATTACAGAATAGTAATAGTCGATTCTGTAAATACGTATATATCTAAACCTAGTAAGGTAGCGACAGGCACTTTAGGTAGTATTAGTGACTATTTAACAGTTCAAGAAATATATAGAAAAGAGAAATTACGTTTTACTATTCAAGTTGGTGTACAAGGGTATCTACTTAAAGAGAAACGCTACGGTGTTCTCTGTAATTGCGTAAATCCAGTTACTAGAGAACAGATGAACTCTTCGTGTTTAAGTTGTTACGGCCGTAATTACGTAGATGGTTTTCACGTTCCTCTTCGCTGCGCTTACGGTGATCTAAGTACAGAAGAAGCTAGAGAATTCGTGGATTACGAAGGTAACAAAGCGACAGTTAAAGATGTTATTATAGTCGCACGTATGCTAGCTGAAGTGCCTATAGTCCAAAGTGATGTATGGGTTAGCGCGCAATTCGATAAGCGATACTATGTGCATAAAGTAGTTAACTTAGTAGAATTCAAAGGCGTTCCTATCGTTTACGGTGTCCAGTTACGTTTAGCGCCAAAGTCTGATATTATATATAAAATAGAATTAGACGATGAAGAAATTGAGCCGATCAACTGCGACTGGGGAAAATCAGATTTACAAGAAGTAGAGACAATTTGCGTACCGACGTAATAAGAGTGTTGTTATGGCGTTAGACCCAGAATTTCCATCAGACGACCCAATAGATGATGTTACGCCGACAATAACACCAGAAGAAATCGGCGCGGATTGTGTACGTAATCCTATATGGCCTAGTGAGAAAGTAACAGAACTTCTCTTATTATGGTTACGTAAACATTTCGTCGCTGGAAAAATAGAAAACGAGAATTTACGAGATAGAATTTGGGTTAACAATGAAACAACTCCGATAATTATTGCAACGTCTGCTGAATGGAAGCCGACTAATTCAAATCAACGTCCGGCTATATTAGTTCAGGCGCATGATCAAATTCCATTAATTCGTGGTATTGATAACAGATTAATAGGCGGATCAGGTAATGAAGCCGCCAGACTAAGATACGAAGCGCATTGGCAAGGAATGCATATTATACAATGTATAGGCGGCAGAGAGGGAGAGGCATACGCTCTCGCGGGCGAGGTGGCCTCTGATATACTGAAATTCCAACATGTAATTCGTTCTTATTTAGGTTTCAGACGTTTCCGTATAGAACGAATAGGTTCTCGGATGAAATACGAAGAACATAAGGAAACGTGGATGGTGCCTATTAGTATTACTTACGAATATCCAATTATGTGGCGCGTTAAGCGGACTGATGCAGAAGACATTGCAGACATTCTTCTAGAGTTAGATAACAATTAATAGTAAAATTAATTTTCAAAACATGTACGCCGACTGAGGACATACAAAGTGGCCACAAGACGAGCTTTAACAGCAGCACAAGCAGTCACTCGTGCTGAAGGGTTCCCGTTAGATCTACTACGCTTCAATCGTGCCACTATTGTTGGACCGATGGCGTCTCTACATCGTTATAGTGTAGCAGCTGAAAAGACGTTACTTGGAGATTACGACAAAGTAGATGACACACAATACGAATGGCCTGGACTCAACGACGAGATTCCAGATATTGAATACGCTAAAATATATTTAGAAAACGCACGACTTAATTATTTCAATAAGTACATCGGCCTCAACGGAAGTGCTGTTCCGTCAAGTACTTATCCTAATAGAGTTCGCGCAAGCAATTATGTATTTAAGACTGGTAACGCCAACGATAGATCTTCTGCGTTCTACGACCGTGATGTTGCGATTGGCGACGTAGTTATTCTACGTGCTGTAGTCGACTCAGAGCAGATTACACATACGACTACAGTTACTGGATTCGTGGGCGAAACTGTCGCTGCCACACGTGGCGCAGCTACTGCTGACGCTAGTAATCAAAGTAATCAGTCATTATCTGTAACCGCAACACAAGTTGTCGGTACTCCAGTTAACGACATTGAAGTAACAGCCAGCGCTGCATCGTATAGTTCGCTAGACGACGGCGGGGTTAATCGCGTTTATACTGTAACAGTGACGCAATCCTCTACGGACGGGGACGCGACTACTGGTCGACTTCGTGTTCGTTCTTCTGACGGACTTGACGACGAAGATGATGTCGTACCAGCAGCTTTCGGCGCAGCTACTTCTATCGGCACTAAAGGACTAACTGGTACGTTTAGTATCAATCCTTCGGCCTCGTCAGGTTCTTTGTTCGGTCTTGATGAAGACGACTTCATTATTGGCCAACAATGGACGTTTACTGTAGCACAAGCGTTTACTGCTCCGACTGCGACTTCAGCCGGTACTTATACCGGTCCGGTCGATTTAACGTATATTGTAACTGTTAGTACAGGCGCTACATTAGCTTCCGGTGACGCAGAAATCACAGTTACATCAAGTAACGGGCGTGATAGATCGGGACCGACAGCGGTAACAGCGGCAGCTACAGCTATCGCTGTTGGTAATTACGGAGTTACAATCTCTTTTGCAGGTTCTGCGTTGTGCGCTGGTGATATTTACACTATCGCCGTAACAGCAGAAACGGAAGGCGCGCTTAAGACACTAGTTCTTAACGACAACGTTCCAGAAGAACTGCAAGGTGAAGAAGTAGATCTACGGCTGTTCATTCCTAAAACGGGGATTGAGCTGGCTCGCGTACGTAGTTTACCGTCAAACGCCGTTAACTGGACTCCTACGGCAGATGAAATTACTGTCGAGTCAGAAATTTACCTGACTGATAGTACGTTAACTGATAACGGTGAACTAGTTCCTGTCGCTCTTGAGTCGGCAGATATGTACATTCATTACCGCTCATGGGTAGAAGAAGGCGGCGGAACGATTGTGCGTATAAGCAGCCTAGCCGATGTCGCTGACGCTTTAGGTACAGCTGATCCAGATAACCCTATCGCATACGCCGTTGATCGCGCTCTACGTAACACGGCTTCCGAGCTATTACGTATTCCTAAGATCACAGCTTCTGCTAATACGGACATTGTTGTGGCGCTGCCTATAGGTGGTGATCCTTCGACAATAGCGCTATGGGAAGATGCCTTAAACGCATTAGAAGGAGAAGAAGACGCAAGTCAAATTGTCGTGCTGTCTGATTCGCCTGCTGTATTTGATCTAGTTAAGGCGCACATAGAAGCACAAAGCGATGATAGCGAAGGCTACTATCGTCGTGCTTGGATCACCGCCCAAGTAGAGCAAACGGAAGCACTTGTAGACGAAGCAACTACGACAGATGAAGAGATTGCGTTGGCTACTGTTACTGCTACACCAGCAACTAGCCCAACTAAGTATACGACGCTTACTTGCACTAGCGCGAACGGGCAGTTTACGACTAAAGGCGTTCGAGCAGGCGATGAAGTGCGTATCAGTTACGACGAAGATTTGCTAGGTAACGAAGTTTATGACTCGTACACTGTCGCTAGCGTAACTTCTCAAAACACACTAATTCTAGAAACTGGTCCAACCGCAGCAATTAGCGTTGCTGTGAAATTTGAAGTCTGGCGGACGCATACCAAATCTGAATACGCGCAACGTATTCGGGAATTCGCAGAAGACTACAAAACGGAAACTGGCCGTATTAACGTAATTTGGCCGAAGACAGTAGAAATCGATTCAGTCTCAGTACCTGGTTCGTTTCTTGCTGCAGCGGTGGCAGGATTGGCGGGTAGTGTGCCTTCTCACCAAAACCTAGCGGGCGTGGGTATTGAAGGAATTACTACAGTCGCGCAATCGAATCCGTTCTTCCGTCCAGCGCAACTAAACGATCTTGCGGATGGTGGAGTATTTGTAATATCAGCTGACAGAGATGGTAACGTCTTTGTTCGTAACGCAAATACGCCGGATACTGAGTCTACGAATACTCGACTAGAAATGGTCGTACGTAACTCAGATATGGTCCGTTACGGTCTCAAAGATAGCTTCTCTGAGATTACGGGCGTAACAAATATTACTGACGCGCTTGATCCTATCATGATCGATAAGGTTCGTGCGCTGGAAGCTAGACTTAAAGTCGCTGCGGTTGGACAAGAGCTAGGTGTTCCGATTGCTGCTCTAGTCTTTAGTTCGTCCTCCGCTGTCGTCGGACAAGATGACGCAAGAAGCGTTTCTGTTGCGATGCGTGGACCTGTGCCGTTTAACACATTAGTCCTTAACCTTCAAGTAAGTACGCAAAACGCGTAAGGATGATATAAATGGATATTCTAGGTCGCGTTGACCAGATTCTAGCTGGTGGATTATCTAGCGATTCTATGTTCATGTCCTGGCCTGAGTTGAATAACAACGGGCTAGGGCTTTTGATCATGAACATCAGTATTGATTATCGTCAACCCATTCGGCGTATATTTGAACTAGGGCCGGGCGTCGTTCCAGTCGAAGGCAACGGCTTCGAGAACGCAGGCTACTGCGATGGATTAAACGTCAACGCAGCTTGTGCTGACAGAACACAGCCTACTTGGTATATTATAGGCCGTCCTGAAGGCCGACTACAGTTATCGCGTATTATAGGACCACAAGCGCTGTCTTGTGATTTCTATCGTGTGTACGGATCTGCTTGTAGTTCAAACCTAATGCGGATTAACGGTAGAGCGGGCTGCAAAGCAACAGACGCCAGCGCCAAGCAAATGACTTGGTTGATGACAGGCGTAGTTCTTGACGGCCTGAGTATGGGAGCGACTGCACAAGAATCAATCATGCAGGAGAACCCAACCGCTATGTTCGCGGGTTTGAAAATGTTTATTGATAATCAGGATTGCGCCACTACAACAAATGAACTAATAGCAGTTTTCTAATATGAACGAATCTAGCAACCGACTACTTTTCGATATTACAAAGAAATCGGAAGTAGTCAGTGCAGGGATTAATCAATCATACCCCGCTTCCGATACATACGGGGCGGGGTTTTTTAATTCCTCGACACAATCAGAATCTAAATCACATATAGTGCAGGGCTTCATCGTGGATTTCCACGGCGGTCCGCAACTATATAAGATCAACTACGGCCATAACTCCGTAGGCTGGGCTACTTTAGGTGGGTTGGATTCTGGTTTCCGTGGTATAGGTATGCGTCCAGTATCGACATTACCTGTCGGTACTAGAGTCGAGGTGCTGATAAATCCATCTCGACCGGAATACGGAATAATTATAAATACTGTTCCGTTCTTATCGACTACACGCGCGTACTCTCCCGCAGACGCTTGGTGGCCGATAATGCGGTCCGGTCACTCAGCTGATAGCGCGCATAGAGCCACGCTCGACAGCTCTATGTCGTTAGCGAAGAATCTAGCCGTACAACCTGAAGCTATTGAGTTGATGGACGCTTCGGCTGGTCGTCCTATTGATAGTACGTCCGTTGGCGAATGGGGCGTACAGGCCGATACAGGAATGTGGTTCGGTGGCGATCCATTCAACATCTTCATGCGGGCTAGTGAATCTACTGGTATATTCGTATTTTATAAGAATCATAAGTTGCGTTTAGCGGCAACGAACAGTTATGAGTTTTGGTCGGCAGAAGAAGAGAAGGAAGTCTATGAGTACTCTGGTGAAATTCATGGTGTGAGTACTAAATGGATTTATCCGTGGGAGGGGGTGGGTTTATGGCGCGTTAATCAAGTAACGCCAAGTCGAGGAGACGGTAGTCCTCAGCCTGGACACGGAATAATTTATTATTCCTCAAACGCTGTACAATCAGGTAGCGGTAATGCTGTAATAGACGCCGAATCAGAATCGCAAGTTCCAGCTGGTAGATCATACGAATATTCTGGCTATTTGGGACAAGGTTTACATACAGTTACTGCACTACCTATGCAGTGGCCTGTTTATAAATCCGTAGCAAACGATTTCCGCAACAGTAACGTCACCTTAAACACAAACGGTCAAATGATGATCGTTTCTGAAGAAGACGACGTTGTTAGCATAGATACACCATCCGCTACATCGTATGTATACCCTGCTGATAGAGTATTCCCTGAAGGTAGCGCAGTTAATAGATCGGCTGAAGATTTTGGTCAATTTACAAATCTAGAGAACTTGTATTCACAGCCTGGAGTCTTAGACGAAACTAAGAATATGGCTGGCGGATACTATCTTCGTTCTGGACGAAGAATAGCTATCGTTCGTCGTCCAGCTATACCTACTCCACGTAGACGGTTACGACCGAATGACCCAGCATTCAATTTCGACGGCGAATATAAATCTAACGGATTAGACTTAGATGTAAGCGTATCAGACGCTGAAAATGTTACGTCAGCAACTATTAGTGGAGCAGTTGGACATAAAGTAACAGGCGATTTAGATGTAGACTACGGAAGTCGTCAACGTGTCGCTGCTTCGCACGACGCGCTATCTTATATATTCAACTGGGAGAATCTACATCCATTTGCGTACAGATACAAAGAATGGCATACAGTCGAAGAGAAGGATATAAAAGCGTTAGTTACTAAAAATCAAACAGAGGTAGCGCAATTAGGTAATCAAGACGTACCTAATTATTCTGATTTAGCTACTAATCAGTACTTAGATGATCCTGTACCTATGTATCTCGATGTAGACCATAGATATGGAGAAACTAAGTACTATCCGAATGAATCGGGGTTGATTCTACACGAAGACGGCTCCTTGAACATGTACGACGGTTCTGGCTCAGAACTAAACATGTTACAAGGTATGGTGCATGTCACTGCTTCTGGTGATATAGTGTTCCGTCCAGGACGGAACTTTATCGTGGAAGCAGGACACGATGTAATTATTAAAGGGCGCGATTCCGTAGACATTAGTACATCACGAAAAGATATACGTATTAAATCAGCGCGTAATTTACAAGAAGTATCAGGAACTGAAGGATGCGGCGGGATACTTCTAGAATCACAATCTATATGTCCAGGATTTGATTTTGCTGATGACGGAGAAGAAGCTGTCACATCCGGTATCGTGATGTTAGCCCGTCAATCTAATGTAATGATTGATACCGACGAATTCTTCGTTAACGTAGACGGCGGTCGGGCAATTATTAACGCGGGTGACGAAGGTATCATTAAAACATCCGCTAAATATGTTTATGAAGATTTGGCGGAAAGTGGTGCCAAGCTTACGTATTTCGGTAGTACTGGTGTACATGAATATACTGCTACTAGATATTTAACGAACGCTAGTATATACACAGCGAGTAATTTCGTAACATCCGCCTCGTCGACTTTAAAAAAGAGTTCTACTATAAACAGTCGTGTAAGCGACTATTTATTAAATACATTCAGAGCTGATTTAGACGAGATGGTATATATTCCTGATGAAGCGTATGCAGCAGAAGTTACGTTACGTAAACCAGAAGAATATCTGACTGACACTAATTATGAAATGTGGGCCGCGCGCTGGCAGATTATGGCGGAGAACGATAATCAGACACTACCTGTGTGGTCAGAGCCGTTATTTGTTTCTTCTTACTCCGGTACACAAGGACGACCTTACCCCGGCGATGCTTGGGTCGACACGACATTTTATACTCAACAACTACAGATGACTGATCCAAATCAGAAGTGGACCGCTAAAAATAGAATGTCTATTCTAGGAACAGTACCGTCAAGCGTATTTACTATTCCAGAAATAGCGACACCGATGGTAACTTCGCCTGAAACAAGCTATACTACTGTGGTTAATTTGGACTAATAACTAAAAGGTAAAATATGCCAAAGTTAGTAGGCGGAACGGTAGCTTCAGGAATAATGAGTCCTGCAAGTATGTCGGAAGCAGATCTTCAACTATTATCAGGTAATCCTCTACATACTGAGGACGAACTTGAAGTAGTCGAAGAAACAGCTAAAGAGGAAAAACAAACAGAACAGGACGTAGTTCATGTTTGTGGTCGTTGCGGTTGGGATAATAGTTTCGGACTCGACGTTAAAGTGTCTGAAGAAGACAAAGTCGTATTTCGACGAAGTGTGCTGGCGGATAACAGATTTACTAAGAAAGTCGAACTATACAACGGCGACGTCGTAATAACGTTTAGAAGTTTAACAAAAGAAGAAGATGAGCACTGTGTCTACGCGGCGCTTAATGTTCAACGTGAGGCGTTACTAAAAGGACATATTTATCTACAAGAGCAACTATATAAAGAGATTGCTAGTAACAGAGCAGTAATGTCTATTCAGTCGCTAAAACGGTTGGATCAGTCATATACTATCGAAGAAAATGATAAAATAGAGGAAACACTTAAGTTAGCTACGGACAGACTATATAAGAAATATTTGAAGTCTTCTCCTATATACAACGCTGTGTATTTATCAGCTAACGATTTCTATCAACTAGTTAAGACGATGGAAATGAGGGCTTGGGATGTAAATTTTTGGCAAGCAGCGGAGGCTGGGAAGAAATAAAGTTCGCTGCTAAGACTACTACTTACAAAGAAGCTGTTTCTAACAATAGTAGATTTGGAGATTTAAGACTTCATATTCTACAGCACGCATCAAAGAATATAGAAATGGCTGAGTGGTGGTATAAAGCTTCAGTCCTTCAGGCGTTGTTTGGTGATAGTAAGAAGAGTAATAAGGCTTGGAAACAAGCATGTAACTCTATTGATAATATTACTGAAGCGCGTAAGAAGGAAGAAGAGAAAGCGAATATGCTTATCTGGGAAGATAAGTTCGGTAAGCAAGCCGATCCAGAAGTACTCCAGCGAATCGAGAAAGCGTTAAAGGATGGACGTAAATCTTCTCGTGCTGCTCCTCTAAAACGTATTACACCTAGTAAGAAGAAACGAAGATAATGGACCCAGCATACCAAGCATTTCTGGCTGCAAGCGCAGGTTACGACATTGGTTATGGAGGCGGGCCTCCTCAAGCTCCTCCGTTGCCTTTTCTTGGAATGCTTGGTGGGCCGCAATCTACGATGGGTAGGGCGACATCTGCTTTGGCGCCTATGCTCTCTGAGCAGATGAGAGGGATGTTGAATCAGTTCGTCATTCCGTTCGGCGCCAATGCAGCAGACACGTATCAAGCTAGAGAATACCAGATTGGCCAATTACGTGTCCAAAGTCAGATGGCTGATATGGATAGAGTACGAACGCAGGATATGATGCGTGGCGTACTTATAGCCGCAGGTGATAATTACACAGTTAAAGACGGAAGACGTTATTTAACAGGATATGGACGTGAAGAAGCGCTAGGCCGTATGTCAGGAGATACTAGTCAAGTACTAGGCTTTCTGTCCCGTATGATGCCTGATACGGTCGATAAGCTTCTATTAGGTAGTAGGCAAGTCGCTGCCGGTTCAATATATGAAGGCGCACGCTTCGTTCCATCTAATCAAACAGGATTAACTGGACAATTAGACGCAGGCGGTATAACTAAAGGCGTAATGAATGAAGTCTTCGGAACAGGACCGGAGATGAATTTAAGTAAGAGTTACGGGATGCTAGGTCGTCCTGTTGGTGACGCTTTTAGTGAATTAGTTAAACGAGGATTCATCGGTTCTGATTCAGATGTGAATGATCCAGAGCAAGTAGGTAAGAATGCCGGCCGTGAATTACAGAAGTATTTAGGAGCTATTAAAGCTGTAAAAGAAGTATTCGGAGATATAGGTAATCCTAACGCTCCAATGCGTGAAATTATTAATGGGCTACAGGCTATTACCGCTGGTGGTCTTGGAACCATCGATCCTAGTGAACTTCGATCGATGGTTACGCGTTTCCAGACGATAGCTAAGGAAACACCGTTAGGCTACGAAGGCGTGCAGCGCGCCTCAATGCGCTCTAACGCATTAGCGGAGCAATTTGGCGTACATCGTCAATATATGACGAATGTTATGTCGTCTGGAGGTATGCGTGAAGTCGCTTCAAACTCTGCTTACTTAGCATCTAATTATAAGCCAAGCCTATACGCAATGGATCAAGCACAGTTTGCGGGATTCCAAGAAGTGCTACGCGCTGCTGGCGGCTCTAGCGCTTACGGTAACGTAACAGGCGCTATGATAGAAATGGGCAAGCTGTCAGAACAAGGTACGCCTATGCGCGCTATCTTGGACGCAATGACGGCGCGGAAGACTACTTTCAAATTAGACGGTAAAGATGTAAGAATAGCTGAATTGTCTGTTGCTGATTTAGAAAGATTATCCCAACAATCAGGAATGGCTCCAGGATCTTTTACAGCGTCTATATCGAATACTACTGCTAATATGACTAACAATGCAGCAGTCCCAGGATCGGCTAATATAACGCAAGACGCACAGAATCTAAGCGTAGACCGACAATTAGCTACTATGGGACGCATGTTAGCTCCTGGTATGGAAGAGAAGGAATTCGTCGACCTAGTTCGTAAGTCTAGAGAAGGAGCAACAAATCCAACTGAACTGGCGCAACGTATTGCTGGCGGAATGGGATTAGAAGATTCACAGAGTAAGGATTTTAGTAGTAGATTTGTAACAGAACTAAACAGACAATCCGAACAATTACGTGCCGCTGGTAGCCCAGCAGGTATGTTCGATACAATCGCTGCGACGAACCCTAACTTCCAAGGTAAGTCTCGCGTAATAGAGAATCAACTTAGAGAACAAAACTTATTACGTAATTTACTTTCGAATAAGAATCCTGGAAGTATCATGATGAACATGATGCAGACAATTCTAGGTGCTAATAATGAATACGGAATAGATTTTAGTAGCCCAGATGCGTTAACACAGACTATTTTGAAAACGCTAGGCGCGATAAGCAATGACGACATGAAGCAACTATATAGAGATATGAATACTACGGAAGCGCACATGGGAGCTATCGGTGCCTTACCTGCTGGAGTGTTAAGTAATAGAGTTAACGACGCTAAGAAAATGATGGAAGCCGGTCCGACTAATGCCATGAATATGGGGAGTAACAGAGGGGGACCGTTCCACGGCATACCTGGATTAGTCGACAGAGAATCTAGACAGGCTATAGGCGCGGTAGTCGGTATGCCTGGAGTCGTTCATGATGATATGGTAAGAACAGACAAAGTTCTTAAAGCAGCAGGCATGTCTACACAAGTAACGTTGGACCCTAAGACCACGCTTAATGTTGTTATTACAGAAAGGAAGATGAATCCGGACGGATCTATTAGTTCCTCAGGTAGAGGGGTTATGAGCGCTCCTGGAACGATACCAGTAGCTAAATAAGGAGTACAAATGTTATTATTTGGTAATAGTCCTGGACGAGCAGGTCTGTTCGTAGACTCATCAAACGCAATACCTGTAACCATTTATATAGGCGGACACGGAGAAACAGATCAATTTACATCTGTACACCTTACTAAAGCCGTTATAACTTCGTTTGATATGAAGAACGAAGTTAATATGTCCGGAACTAATACGTTACGAGAGCGTATTTATTTCTATATATTAGGCGGTAATAAAATTCCGGCTATCACTGTCGGCGGATACATGTTTCCAGGAGAGTGCCATCAGCACATACCCGGATGTGGTTTATATGATACGTTAGAGTACTATGAAAAGTACAGAGCCAGTAATTACGGTTTACCTGTACGTATTACAATAGACACATTGACGGTGTTTAAAGGATTTATGAAGGGACTACGTACAGGCATAAATGATCCGCAGTTCGGATTAGGTGAATTCACATTTGAATTTATGGGTCTTCCAAGACTAGGCACCACCATTCCTAATTTCGGACCGTTAGCGGGAGCAACGCTATAAATGATTAACCACGTAAGATGTCTGTTGTTTAACGAATCGTTTTCATCTACGTACTATGATAACGACGAATATGTTCACAAAGGTTTCACAGCTATATCTTTACCAGCAGCGCTAAGAGCGGTTTGGCTACTGTTATTCGGCAGTGACAACAGAGAAGTAAAGAATGCTACACTAGCGCAAATACTAACAATAGCAGACAGACGAGAAGACTTATTCAATATCATCAGATCGTTCGACTCACGTATTACATACAGGCAACCTTATGGCCAATTCACAGAACCCGCGAATGGTTGGATTGCTGCTGCAGAAGAAATCGATCCAACTAGTATATTTAGACCCGACCAGGATGATGTTGATGACGCGTTGTATAAAATCTGGGCAACAGCGCCCCTTGAAGCAGACAGAGCCGCAGCCGTCGCGATAACGTTAGCAAAACGTATTAATGAATATAGAGAAACAATAGGAATATAATGTCTACTACTTATTGGTACAGAGCAGAGAAGATTTCAGCTGTATTAATGCTGGATTTCAATGATTTGTATTTGTCGCTATTACAAGGCGGACTACCTTCGAATCAAGTTGGTCTGTTGAGTAATTACGTAACGACGGACTTATATTCCATTATCAACATAGATAAAGGCGAAAGTCCTACACAAGCCGCTCAACGCCCTGTTGTGAAAGTTGAACTGTTAGCGTGTCAGTTTGATTACACAACTAACGGTATAGCGATGGGTACAGGCGTGGTAGAAGCGGGTAGAGATCTAACTGACGGCGTACCGGTAATTTCCGTTACGAGTTTACTTCGTCGATATTTAACTACACGAGTTAAAGCTACCGTATACGAGAAAAGAGAGTTAGTCGCTGCTGAAGGTATTAACGATTCAGGCGATAATGATGTTCCGCTAGCAGTAGCAGAGAACAGAGTCTTATTTGACGGTTATTTGAGTAGCGTATCCGCCAGAAGTAATGCCGGAACTACTGAAGTAGTATTTGAACTTATTAACTTCCTGTGCGATCTAGCTAACTCTTCCGCGTTAACTGGTGATATTGCAGCAAGTTCATTACAGGGATTAAATTTTACTCCTGGTATGTCGCCTTATGTTTTACGACCTCTTCCGACTGATATTAACGCAGGGTTTATTTCTACTTTAGTAGGAATGGGTCAAGTAGCGTTAGGCGGCGGCGTAGCAGTAAGAGCAGATTTCTGGGGGTACAACGTTCCGAAAGACGGCGCTCTGTCAACTGATACATTTGGCGTTAAAGGGTTTCTCGAAGCGTTAGCGAATCAAAACGTATTTAATTGGTATGAACTAACAAGATTTCAAGCTAGCGCCGTAAACACAAATGAGTGCTCTAATTACGTACCAAGACTTAAAAACAATAATGCCTTAGCTGCGTTAGATAGAATAGAGCCGAGAATAGTTGCCGGCTCTCAAAATGCCTTAAGTTCTAATTGGCAGGCTATACACGATTTCGTCCAAACTAATACATCCACTTCTAGTATTGGATTAACTAGAGCTGATATTAATACTGCGTTACCTGGAAGATTAGCTGCTGTAGGTTATCAGTACGGTGTTCCTGTACCGCTACGAGGCGGAACGACTATAATTAACGCTATTAATCCTTCAACGGGATTCGCAGCGGATTTAGCGTTCGCCATTACACAAACAATGGGGCCAACAACGTTATGGGACACGTTAGTATCACAGTGTTTGTCACGATACGGAATGTGTCTGTCTCCTATGTCAACTAGAGCAGTAGTTCTTCCGTTCGCTCCTGCTATTACAAAAGTATGGCAATACATTCGAGCGTCAGAATATTTTCATATAGACGCCAAGTTTGAGACGCCTCCGGAAATTAGAGGCGTAATGTTAATTAATCCCGTAATTAACGAAAATGGGGTTTTCCCTGGCGGTAATTCCGTAATTAACGTCGAGCAAACACATGCCGTATTCGACACGTGTCGTGACGGTCAATGGATTATACGGCACGCTCCTTCGTGGTTAACCAACTTAAATAGTCCGTACGCTTATGGTGCAGCAAAGACGTTAACTAAGAAGATTCCGTATATTGGCGATCCCCGCCTATCTCAGCAAGCACTAATAGATTTAAACACACCGTTAGCAGCAGTGGTTGGCGGCGCAGGCTTAGCCGCACCCGCTATAACGACACAGATAAGAGACAATGTTAAGAATATAGGATATAATCTAGCTAAAGCAGTATACCAACAAAAGAAGCTAGAAGGACGCGTGCTTCATGTTCACGGGCGCTATAGACTAGACATCGGTCCTGGTTCTACGATTAAGTTAGAAGTCATGGACGATAAATGGGTCACAGAAGGTTACGAAATAGATGAAAACGAATCGGTAGAAGGATTGGGAACTGAAAACGTGATAGGTTTCGTTACTAGAGTCACAGTAGCGATAGATGCAAGAACGGCGTCAGCGGGTACAAACTTTGAAGTGGGATTCGTGAGAATGCCTGGAGAAATTAACAATAACGGCGATATGACTAGTAATGGACATCCTTACTGGACTACTAATACAGTCGGCGTACCGTTAGTAGATTGTCAGGAAATACGAAATAAGATTGGTACGAGGGATAATATACTATAATGAAAGAGAATATATTCAATCCTGGCCCGTGGAAGCTTCCAGAAGAAGCACTAAGTCCAAAAGATTCAATATTAGAGTCTTCTATCAAATCGTATCAAATGTTGCCTAACCCCAAAGCAGCAGATGCTTTTGTTGGTTCTGCTAAACACGTAATTGACGCGGCTATCAAGAGTTACGCTGTAACTGATAATCCAGCAGTGCGAGCTAAAGCTAAAGCGATGTTACTGGATTCCGCCGCTAAATACGATCCGAGCAAATCAAAAGCTAAAACGTATTTAATGACTCAATTACAAGGTCTACGGCGCTACAGTAACCAAGTCAACTCCTCTGTTCGCGCTCCTGAACAACATATGATTGACGCAGGACGCGTCAATAAACACTTACCTGACCTACGGCTAGAGTTAGGTCGCGATCCTTCAGATCAAGAATTAGCAGATAGAATAGGTATTCCTCCGTCTAGAATAGCACGAGCACGTAAAGTACCTACTTCTATTTCTGGTGACGCGGCTGAAGATGTACCTAGTTACGCACTCCATTCAACTACCCCACTAGCCGACAAACATAAAGCTTGGGTTGATTTTATATATCAAGATCTATCTCCGACTGACCAGCTAATCCTAGAGCACAGTATCGGACATAATAAGAAGAAGAAACTAGGCACTAACGAGATAGCTGCTAAGTTAGGTATATCTGCAGGTGCCGTCAGTCAAAGAAAGAAAAGAATAGAAGACAGCTTGAATCAATACGACTCATTTTTTGGTGGATAATGCCTATTCCTTCGATATTTAACGATAGAATGACTAATCTAGCGGCACACGCTGACGCAGATTATAAATCTATTATTTACGCCGGATTGTTGAATAACAGTATGGGCGTAAGTTCCGCTTACGTTCCGCATGACCCTCAAAATCCAGCATTCTGGGCGACCGTATATAATAGATCAACTCTGAACTATAACTACGGTCAAGTAGTAAACGAATCGTCTGTTAAGAATGGATATAGAAGCGCGGATTTACAAGTACTCAAAACTGCGATAGATTATATGGCGTCGGCTGAACGAGCGGCTCAGGCGTCCGACGCTTCCAGAATACGATGTGTAGCGTGGTCTTCTGGACGTAAACGAGGGCATGCTAGTACTTTCGGTCCTTTTGGTAATATAGTACAGGATCTTAATTATCAATTAGCTAAGGCGTATTCTGAACCTAACGATCCTTCGGGGCTGTAATGACAATAGATGTATTGTTAGTGAATCCTGACGGAACCGAAGCTCTAGGGGAATCTGGAGTTTTCGGCGGTAAAGTTTCTGGTATCGCCAGAATAGGTCAACGTGCAGCGATGTCGTTGATCGCTGATACTAATTTAATAGATAAAGTAAAACAATCAAAATCGCCATTCGATTTAAGATGCGTATTTACTAGTTCAGCCGAAGACGCTTTAAACATAATAGCTAAAGAAGACAAGAAAGCTAACTACACAGACGAAGATAAAATAAAGGCTATTTGGTTAATTGATTTACAATACACAGAAGATTCTATTATTTTATCTATTAGAGTGGACAGCTTTGCCGGCGCGAACGATAGTGATTACTTAATTGTTTCTTACGACTTTAAACCATCGGATGCAGCATAATGATAACCGCCGAAGAATTAGCAGCCGCTGACCCAACGTTGACAGCTAACTACAGAGATGCGGAAATTACGTTTATTAAAGAACGGTTTCCTACTCTAGCCGTCAATGGCGGCGCTGCTGCTGATTTGATTATATCGCCTATCGCCGCTGCGTTAGCATCACTAGATGCAGCCGCGCAATCACAATCAGAAAAAGTTAATGTACAAACAGCGTTGGAAGCAGGAACAAACCCGTCTGAATTAACTGGAGAACTAGCCGCTGTCGGTATAAGTATTATTTCTGCCGCAAAAGCTAGTGGTAACGTAGTTGTTGTAGTAGAGAACGATAGTAATTTTACCATTCCTGCTTCTTCAGTATTTGAAGCGGCAGACGGTACACAATTCTCGCCTATTATTTCTTACAATTTCTATTCTTCGACAACTACGGCTACAGGGGTTAACGGCGAAGTCATACTAGAGGAAACAGAGGATAGTAAGTTTTCTGGTGTATTCTCTGTAGCTGCGATATCGACAGGAGCGACGGGTAATAAAGTAGCAGGGACCGCGTTGACTCCAACTACTGCAATAATCGAAAACGAAGAATACTACGTAGATACTACGTTCACAGGCGGAAGAGATTCAGAAACAGCAGAACAAATCCTAGCACGAGTAGGCGACGTAACTGCACCGCGCACCTCTTCATCTGTAGCAGGCGCTGAAGCCATAACTAGAGCGACGTTAAACGGTATCGACTCCTATTTAGTAGTTGTCGGATATACTGACAACGAGATGACACGCGGCATATCGCCACTAGGTACACATTTACCAGGAACGGTAGACGTCGTTATTAAGCCAAAGAAAGAACTAGCTAGAACATTAGTTCCTGTAACAGCGACATACGTAGACGCAGACGGCGGAGACGGTGTTTGGCGGGTTACGCTAACACCAGAGGATTGTACTGGTATAGCGTATGTAGAACGCGCGTATCAAGATAACGGGACTTTCATAGGTAATAGTTATGAGACTATTATCACTGGAAGAGGATATGATGAAGACTCTGTACCGGATTGGGTTAACGTAGTAGATGGAGCCGATGCAGCGTTTACAGTGTACGGAACCGTAGAAGTAGAGTTCACAGACATAGACACATCTATTTCTGGGTTAACACTAAATGTTAGCACACGAGATTATGTGCTAGCAGTACGAAACGTAATAGAAGTCGAAGAGGTAAACGCAGCACTTCAAGAAGATGAAGTTCGTCCATCTGGCGGAGACATCTTGTGTAGAGGCGGTACTCCTGTTAAAATAATTGCCGACATAGATATAAATGCATACAGTTCTGCGACATTAGACGAAGATACGATAGCTGCAGCTTTTGCTAACGCCGTGAACAGCACAGGTTTCGGGCTTAATTTGAATTTAGCAGATATTGTGGCGTCTATACCGACAAGTCTACTACCAAGTTCGGTTATATCAGGTATATCGTTAATTGGAACGGTGTATAAGAAAGACGGTACAACTAGTATAATTACGGGAACAACTGGATTACAAACGATCGCCGATTACGAAGCAGGAATAGGCGCAAACGTGTTGGCTTATTATTGTGACGACGTTGACGTTTCCGTTAATGTTACATATTTATAAAAGGAAGTTGAGAATGTTAGCACGACTCTTAGTTGTAATGATTCTGTTTTGTAACACAGTAGCTTACGCCGCTGATCCGGCGAAGCCGCTGACGCTACCTAAAGAACTGAAGTTTGATAAAGCTCCAGTCCTTCTAGTAGTGGAGGCAAAGACCGAAGGTAAGAAAGTAGCTTGGCGAGATGGCGGGAAATTCGCGCAAGTTGTATCCGTCGATTTCCTGCGTGATAGTAAAGTTTATGTCGCTCTAATAACAGCGAATGGCAAGTACACACTAACTGGCGCGACAGCTATTAACGAAGAGCCTGTTTTGGAGGACGTCGTTATTACTGTTGGCGACGGTAAACCTGATGACGTCGCTCCTCCTGGCCCAGACGTTCCTGTAGATTTCTTGACAGCGCTTAAGACGTCATATAAATCTGAAGCCGACGACGACAAAGAATTTCAACTAGAAGGCCTTAAGTTAGTTTACGGTGTTGGGAGACAAGCGCTAATCAGTAAGGACGTTAAGACTTACGCGGATCTAGTAGCTAAGATGGCGGAAGCGGCAGGTAAATACGGAGTCGCAGGTAAACTGAGTACGCTGCAAAACGTTGTGAGTACGGAGTTGAAGAAGTCAGGCTTTAAAGGCAAGACAGACGAACTAATTGGCGATCCTAAGAAACTACGTGAATCCTTTACTAAAGTGCTAGCGGCACTTGAAAGCGTTAATTAATGTTTAATGTAATTAATCCAGAGCAGCAAAGAGACAGTGTTGCTGCTCTTTTTCTAAGTATCATGCAAGAAGCGTTTGAGAAAGATCCTGAAGCTATTGAGAAATTAGTAGAATTCAGAGTTCCTTGTAATAAAAAGATAGAAGACGAGTCTAGATTAATACCTTACGCAGAAAAAGACGACGATAGCTTACAACTAGGTATGCTAGGCGTCATAAATGGTATACTCGATAGTTTAGCTAGTAGACGATTAATTGCATCGTATACGGACGACAATAAGCTACTAGGTTTTACAAGTTTCCTAAAATATCCAAAAGAAGAGAAGAAATAAGATGGCTACTGAATTTGAACTACTAAAGCTTGCTGGCGGGATTCCAATTGTCAAAGACGGCGGGGATATCAACAATCCTGCTGATATTGAGTGGAACTTCGGTATGTTGCCGAAGACAGCCGCTGTAGAGGCGGATGCCGGTCCAGCGCTGCATGAACGATTTAAGAATATTGAAGGTAAATGGGATGGTAAGAAGCACATTAACCATCATGAAGCTGTACGCAAAGTTACAGGCGGTACTAACTTAAAGCCGCACGCTCAAAAATCAGGAACGTGTTTTCCTGCTGGAACGTTAATTCTGATGGCCGACGGAACACACAAACCTATAGAGAAAGTTAAGAAAGGTGAAAGTGTAGTTTCTCACACAGGAGAGAAACGTAAAGTAGCGCGAACTATGAAGAGGATGTATAGCGGAACTATGTACGGACTGAAGATTGTCGGGTATAACAACAAGATCGAGATGACAGATGAGCATCCGGTATTGATTACGAGTAACACACGTAAAAAACATGAAGCGGGATATCGTCCTGGCGAACAAAAATGGATAGAGGCTAAGAATCTAAAAGTTGGTGATAGAGTTACAGTACCGTTCGGCGTATTTGATACCAAAGAGCATACTTACGATCTAGCTAATTACGTTAAGCGTTTAGCTAAGCGCCCAGGAGAAGGGTGTAATGCTGGAGATCAAATTACTAATGATTATGTAAGAGAAGCCGGAAGTAAGCATAAAGTAAAAAGAAAAGTAAAGTTAAATAGGGATTTTGGTCGTTTACTAGGTTTATTTATCGCTGAAGGAAGTAGTAGTGATAATAGAGTTACGTTTACATATTGTATCGATGAAGACGACTACGCCAATGAAACAGTTTTACTACTTAAGAAAATATTCGGACTAGATAGTACTCTAACTAGAAATCCTACACATAACACACAGGTAGTGCGCGCGTCATCCTGTTTGGTCGCCGCGTTTTTTAAGACTATATGCGGGAATCATACATTAACCAAGCACGTACCTTCCGAAGTGTTCGCTTCATCGGAAGAAGTCAGGACTGCGACGTTTAGAGGGTGGGTGGATGGCGACGGTGATGTAAAACATAAACACAACAACCGGTCTACGCAAATTAGAGCAGTAACCGCGTCGCTAGGCTTGGCTAAAGATATGCGTCGTATAGCATTGTCATGCGGCGTGCATGCAACTATAGCAACTAGAAAGAAAGAAGCGCATCAAACAGTTGCGTCTAGCGACGTTTACGTTTACGGCGAAGACGCTGTTAAATTTACTCCGGATAAGATGGCACGAGAAGATGAAAAGTTCAGATGCGCATCACGTAAAGGTAGCTATAAAACTAAAGACGGAATGTTATGCGGTATAAAAAGTATTGAAAAACGAGAAGTAAAAAATCTAGAAGTATATAATATTGAAGTGGACGTTGACCATAGCTACGTCGCTGACGGTATAGTCGTACACAATTGCGGTGGACATGCCGGTTCACGCGGTCCAGAGATTCTACAGCACGTGTTAGTGGCGTCTGGTAAACGGGCAAAAGTTAAGTCTGTCTCTCACGCTTGGCCATATTTCTTGGCGCGACGTGAGTACGGAATGTTAGGCGGCGGCGATGGAGTAGCGGGCGGGTCTATTCCTCCAATGCTTAAGAAGTACGGCGTACTAAATCGTGAAGAAGCAAACGATCCGTATCAAGACGGTGGAAGCGTAGACGCAGTTGCCGACTCTTGGGGCGCAGGACGACTTAGCGGAACTAAACTAGAAGCGCTGCTCAAAGAAGCTGCAGACAACTTGGTAACTGAAGTCGTACAAGTGCGCTCCGCTCAAGAACTAGCAGACGGACTAGCCGCTGGCGGTGTCGGTGTCGGCTCCGATATGCAAGGGTACACGATGGAACGCGACAGTGAAGGTTTCTGTCGCCCTAGCGGTACATGGGCACATTACCATGTGCGCTCCGGAGTGTTCGTAAATTCACGAGGGCGTAAGGGTTTTGCTTACGACCAATCGTGGGGTGCGATTCCAAGCGGCCCGCTACTTCCTGGTTACCCAGAGAATGTATTCGGCGTGGATTGGGACGTCCAAGATAGACTATGTCGAACTGGCGAATGGCACGTAATCTTCGGTTTTGATCTTTGGGATCTAGAACAAGGTAACGTGGATTTGGATTGGGTTTTCTAATAGGAGATTAATATGAAGAAGATTCTGGCTGTGCTTATTGTTTTAGCATTGTGTACCGGTTTCGCACTTGCTAAGGACGAAAAGGAAGTCTCTTGGAAGTTCGACAAGGTTGAGAAGCGGCTAACTGATGTTGAAAAACGGGTAGACGCGCTTGAGAAAGTAGTAGACGCTAAGAAACATACTGCGGTATGTGAATGTGGTGATAAGTGCGAATGTAAGGACTGCGAATGCAAGAACTGTAAGTGTGATAAATGTCCCGGTAAAACGGTGAAAGGAACGACACTTACTGGGTTGGTTCCGTACGCGACTTTACTAGACCACTTAACACGAGGCGGCGAAGGTAAGTTGTTTATTGGCGTTAAACCAGTAGGCGATGTAGAAGGTGTCTATTCTGTTATAGGGGTTAGAGACGGTTATATTAATGGTGTATATAAATGTTTCTTATATAACGGCGAAACTTCAGTCCAATTGATTAATACAGAAAACGTTCTTAGCGCCGCCAATGAAGTACGCTACTATCGTTCTCCAGTTGCTCGGTACAGTCCCTATTACGGAGTGTACTCAACGTGTCCTGGAGGTATCTGTCCTAAATGAGTGAAGTAGAGTCAACAACACTGGAGAACGTATTTAAGTGTGCGTTCTCTGTTGGTCGTAATCATTCGACACTAGTTCGTAAATTACTACTGGATAGCGCGGAGAGAAGCACGTTATCGGTCGTTAACTTGGTCGACGCAACTTACGTTAACATAATAACGAAAAATCTCGACCCAGAAGTGGTAAAGGAAATACTCAAAGCAGTATTTGAAGTTATCGCCACGTTACTGATAGCGAACGGACGACAAGTAGCCGCTTTCTTAGTTAAACGTCTTGGTGAATGGTTAATAAATAATTATTTTGTAGAAGTTCTGTCAGCTTTATCCAGAAATGGATTGGTTCAAGCAAAGCTTTAAATATGAAAAAAGCAATAGACCTCTGTTCATCGTATTGGACAGATTACTACAAATCTACAACTCCATCAGCCATAGTTGATGGAGTTGAGTTGTTAATTAACTGTTCTTCGTTTCCTGGAGACAAAGAGCATAAAGGACGCGTGTATCCAATAACGATATTAACGTCTTCCATAGTGGAAACTATAAAGAATGAGCGACAAGCATACGCTGTGAGCGTTAATTGTCCTTTCTCTCCAGTAGCTATTATTACGTCAACGTATAGTAACGCTGAAGTATACTTGAATAACGCTGATTTCGTATATGAGAATGGGACACTTTATTTATTTAATAACATAATGAATAAAGATGAGATTAAATCAAAACTAATAAAACTAAGTTCGGGTTATAAAGTTGTTCTATGGGCCGTGGAATTATCAGATTGGAAATTACGCGTCGAGCCATTAAGTGGATCGTTTCTAGCGTTCGCTGAAGCCTTAGAGTACGTATACGACTCGCCTTCCGTTAAACACGATAGCACGGTAGTAGAGGTGACTAACGTCGAGAGAGGTAACGTAGTAGTAACAGAGCATGAAGTATTAACACTACCGGCTGGAGTAACAGCTAGTGTAGGAGTAGGCGATGCGGTTACGACTGGTGATAGTGTTGGAGAAGGATGGCGCCTGATACGTCTTGGCCCCGGTGATACAACAGAACCCTACATCGCTTTACCCGCAGATAAATTAGTAGGCGGATTAACAGGTGATTTAGTTTGGCACAACACACCAACCAACACAGTCGTAGACACAGTAAGTGGAAAAACAAGAATTCGATGGGCGGTAGGAGGAACTAGTGGAAACGTCACTGATTTCTGGACTGCTGTTCACGCTAGAGCGATTAGTGGCCATGTGTCGTTAGCAGAAGGTATGGATAAACGAGTTACTCCTTTTGGACAACCGTCTGCTTCTGACTTGCCATTAGTTGTAAATCCAGCTAATATTATTTGCCGATCTATGGCAGGTAACGTATTTATTATAGACGTAGACTCTAGTAAATTCGGGCCTAACGCTATAACTGATCGACAACAGCGATTAAATATAATTAAAAGAAGTATGACTCCGTCGACTGGAGTTATTGAATACGAAGGGATGCCGAGTACAGCGGCAATATTACCGTAATGAGTAATCCTTATCTTTCCGAACAATGTAATTGTCCTACTACTGGATGGCAGCAGAATCCAGAGTGGTCTGACTGGGCAGCTACAGAAGATGCGGATGGTATAGATTGTTGTGTATTAGACTGGCCCAATGAATTGTGCGTTAATATATACGTAGAATTACCACAAATTAGTGAAGAGGAAGAGCTTACACCAACAACAACAGACTGCGTTAGTTGTCCAGCAGGCGCGCCTGGAGAATGGGTCGCTTCGATTACGAATCTTGCTTACGGCGACTCTCTTAGTATGACATTCGTACAAAATCTACATATTAAACACGTAGATGGTTGTGTATGGATAGGTGACGCTAGAGCTAATAGAGGTGTAAAGCTCACTAGATATGCAACGGGTTGGGCGCTAATTGCGTATTCTGCTGGTATAATCACGACAGGATTTGTTTACGACACCGATTGTTGTCCAGAATCGTTAGAATTCGAAACAGATTTGTATTCCACAGCAGGACAAGTAGTTATTACGTTGACTGCTTTAGGTGTATGTCCGCTTCCACCGCCGCCACCGCCTCCAGTTGGTCCGCCACCTCCGCCTGCGCCGCCACCGCCGCCTCCCGCCCTAGTAGGGACGACGTTAACGGTTACAGCAACATATAATAACGCTATAGACTTTCCAGGATGGGAACTATCGTACGCTACAGAAGACGGAAGCTTCTCTATTAATGGCGTACTAAGATGCTGCAGTACCGCTACACCTAGACAAAATTCTTATCTGTATTTCTTCGGTTCTGCAAGATCTGTTGGGCAGGATACTTGCTGTCGATATAAAACTAAAAAAGATGATCCATGTTCTGCTGATATTATCAACGATCAGAAGATAATCGGGTTCGACGGCGTTAACAAGTACGAATCACTCCTACTGAGAGTTGGTTGTACTAACATGCAAATGAATATAAGTGGTACACCGTGCCCAGAAGGACCATGTAACGCCGACGGAGAATCAACAGATCTAGCTCCTCCTATATGTGCGTATATTGAAGGGCTAACTGGGCCGATGAATATATACAACGGCTATTGGGAGTTCGGGGCAGCGGATAGTGGTACATACACACCTAACGGGATAGCGATGTACGGCACACAGGGTTTGTTCATGTCTGGTTACAAGATAGGAGTATATAATGAATATTCGTCGATTTTTAGTGCATCGTTGGTTGTAACTTGTGTGGACGATAAGTGGTGTTGGGGCGTATCGTTCTCTGCTTACGGGGGTTTATCGGGTGTGGGTATAGCAGCCGAAGGACTAATGACGACTCCCTCCGCTTGGTGTACTGATAGTCTAGTAGACGTATTACCACATACGTTTACGTCAGACGACATCGTAGGCATTTATGGTTCTGAAATAAGCGAAGACGCACAGATAACGTTAACCAATGTTCCTTGTCCGGCTTTTTGTGAGTATGATTTTACAAATCCTCCGCCCGGATATCTGCCGTTACCTACATCGTATTGCGTTGACTTTGGTAGTAGCGACCCTGTAATATCCGGCGCTAGGACGGTTACGTTCCAACCCGGCGCCGGTTGGAGAGACCTACAGTGGTGGGCGGAAGTAAAAACAGCTCCTATAACTGGCATGCCTTATTGGAAAACAGCATTAAGTGCAGAAATGCATCCGTGTACTGGCGAGTTAGTATGGCGCGCGTCCACGCCAGCTTTGTATCGCTATGACAGCGTCTGTACAGCCTCATTGTACTTTAACGAAGATAACTGGAATGGTTACGGGTCTGTTGCGTTCTCGCAATCAGCACCCACAGAAGGATCTTATTGTAGTATATACCAAGAACAACACGGCCCCGGCAGTATCACCGTATCATCTACAGGCTGTGAAGTTAGTCCTCCTTCGCCGTTGCCGCCGCCTGTTCCTCCTTCACCGTTTTGGTGTGTGAAAGAATACGGTCCTTTTGGTGCCGGATGTGCGGGAGCGCCAATAGGACCGTACATTGAGTATTGCGTTGAGAGCCTAACAGATCCTGACGCGACTTGTGTGGCAATCGGCACTCCTGGTTTATATGTATATTACGAGAAAAATTCTGGGCCGTATGACGATATAGTTGAATGTAACGCTGCGTGTAGTATGCCACCGCCTCCTCCACCGCCGCCAGTTGGTCCGCCGCCTCCTCCACCGCCTCCTGTCGGTATAGAGACCTATTGCGTATACGCAGACGGGGGACCATACGAGCTGGAAATGTCTACGCCGACAACATGGTTAGACCTTCTCGGAAATGTATTAAGTAGGTCGGATGACGACTGGAGTCTATCGTTCAATGGATTGGGTGAATACATTACTGCGTCTTGGAACGGAGAAGGAAGTAGGGGGTTCACTTATAGTTCAGGCGCTAGTTACGGAACCGTAACAGTAACTGAAGGCGTATGCTCGTTCTCTCCGCCACCGCCGCCTCCTCCACCTGTTTCTTGCCTAGGAACACAATATTGTTTAAATAACGGTACTGATATAGGAACATGGACTCAGGTTCTAGCAGGGTCATACGAAAACGGGTCGTATCCTACGTGGTCGCTGTTGCAAGGCGGTACAGCTCCTAACTACACATGGGCGATTGATATTGATTCTCCTGATCACCACTACGAGCCTACGGGCGGCGGCACATGGAACGGTTGTGGAAGTAAAGATTTCGCGCGAATAGGAGGTACTGGCGACCCTATGTCAGTACCGTCCACAATCGTTGTAACAGAAGGAGCTTGTTAAGCATGAGTAATCCATATCCATACAGTGTAGTCAGTTGTAACTGTCCAGCAGATCAATGGCAGCGTAATCCTGATTGGATAGACTGGCCTGATAGTGACGTAGAAGGGAAATCAATAGATTGCTGTACTTTAGACTGGCCTAGCTCGTTATGTGTTAGGCTTGTGTCAGGAACAGGCTCGTTTAGCGGGATGGAGGAACCTACTGTTCCTCCTAGTCCTCCAAGCCCTCCTGGCCCGATGCCGCCCCCTCCTCCCGCCGGGCCTCCGTCGCCTCCGCCTCCATTAGTGTCTATTTTTCCGGAGGAAGTGACGGCTGTGTATAACGCTGAACTGGATTTTCCGGGATGGGAGGTGACTTACGTTTCTGACCAAGGCTCATTGTTTATAGACGGTGTGTTCAGATGCTGCTCTCAGGCCGCAACAGAAGGACTATTCTTTTTCGGCACTATAAGAGGACTAAATAGCGGAGAGGAGGAACAGTATCCTTGCGGCTGTAGGTATAAACTACCAACAGACGATCCGTGCCCGTCAGATATATCGACAGCGCAGAGTATTAGTTCTTATAGTGAAGAAGATGTTACCGAAGCACTATCTATATCTACAGCATGCGGAACATTAACTTTAGAAATTACAGAAGACTGTACACCACTACCCCCGCCGCCGCCAGTTGGTCCGCCGCCTCCCCCGCCGCCTCCGCCGGGGCCGTTCTGGTGTGTTTTCGTGTATGGGCCGTATGCAACAGAGAGCTTATGTGAACTTACACATGATATTAGCGATTATGTCGGTGTTCAATGTGTGCAGTCAAACATCGATATTGGAGCAGAATACCCGTCTGGTGTGTGTCTTGAATTAAATCCGGACGAATGGTTCTGGTTGGTCGCCAAAGATGTTACAGGGTACACTTTAGAAGCGTCGTGTTTAGTGTGCGCAGAATCTCCGCCCTCTCCTCCACCGCCCCCGCCGCCAGCAGACCCATTCTGGTGTGTGGACGAATACGTATTTGCTGCTGACCCCGTCTGTACAGGTGGTGCTGGTAGCGGAACCTACGTAGGGCGAACTTGCGTACAGAGTTCAGTAGATCCTGACGGTGCCTGCGTTAGTGTCGGTGGCGGTAACTACGGTTTCTACGTTCATGTATCTGGTCCTCACACTGATGTAGGTGACTGCACGGCGGTCTGTGTTTCGCCTCCTCCACCGCCGCTTATTCCTCCTCCGCCGCCGCCAGTTGGTCCGCCGCCTCCGCCGATGGTGACGTATTATTGCGTCACTACAACTGCAGGAGGAGGACCGTATGAACTATTCGAGACGGTCACTGGATCTCAATGGCAGGACTTAGCAGATAATATTCTGACTAAGACTGGAAGTAACTGGGAAATGAGCTTTAATGGATTGGCTCGATACACGATTTCTGGATGGGATGGTGTTGGGTCAGAAATCTTTGTTCGGGATGTGATGTTCAATGACTACGGTACTGTGACCGTAACGGAGGGGCTATGCCCGTAACACGAACAGTGACGATACCATAGTCTAATACTGAAGGAACATAGTTATAATGAAAAGAATACAGATTACAGAAAACGGCATTACGTTTACTCGACTCGTACCTGACGATACAGACGCTACAGAGCGTCCAGTAACGGTAGCTACCGCTCCGCCTACACCGACCAAAAAATGCGGAGCGTGTGGTAAAAAAGCAAATAAAGAACCGAAGCAGTTAGAGATTATTACAACTTCCCCGTTCATTCTACCCGGCGTTATAGACCCGATAATGACTCCGTGGAGAGACGAGAAAGGTTGGCAAAAAGATAAACAGGAAGTAGACAAACATTTTACTGCCCTTCGTCAAATAGCTTCGACAGCCCACGAATTTCCTGGAGGAGAAGGTGACGGTGTCGTTGTTTGCGGCGGTGGAAACTACTCTGTTATGTCGTTGGGAATGATAAACGCGCTACGTGAACTCGGTTACGATGGTCCGATTGAGTGGTGGTATAGAAGCTCTGTAGAGAGTATCGAAGATCAAGATCGTAAGATTGGTTCGTCTCTTGGCGCGACGATTCTAGATATGGATGCAGCAACTCGTCGATTAACCAAAGGAGTGACGCAGCGCAGCGCTGGGCGTTTCTCAAAGTGGCACGCCATAGCAAACTCGTCATTTCGCCGAGTTCTGTTTATGGACAGTGACATGATTCCTTACGTTCATCCCAGCAGAATACTATCTCTCGTGAAAGAACACGGATTCGTTTATTGGACGAAGAATAGTAACCACGTTACTTGGCAAGATTGGGGGCTGCCTGGGAAGCCAGACTGGTACACCGCTCAGGCGGTACACGGCGGCGTTTACGGAATAGATCGAGAAGCTTGTTGGCAAACTGTAGTTTCAGCTTTATGGGCGACCAACCACGCCGACTTTTTCATTCAACAGTTCGGCGGAGCGATGTATGGCGAAGAAGATATTTCAACGATGTGTTTGTCGCTGACGAAAGGAAAAGGTCATGTTATTGGAACTGCACGCCATGTGTCAGGTTACGGAGTCAAAATGGAATTTGAGGGTGCTCCAGCTTTCGACCACCACTACGGGACTAAGCCAAATTCTATCCCTACTAGGCTTGAAGCTGACAAAGCGGCAATCACTGTTCATTTATCAAAGTTAAACAACGTGTTGGCGAAAATAAACGACGAGAGCAACTATACGCACCCGAACGTTGTAGGTTGGTTTGGTAAAGATGAGGGGCGATTTTGGGCTGAATCAGTCAAAGGAAAAAGAGTTCTTGAGACAGGACGCGCTAAAGGACGCTCCACTTGTATTGCTTTACTAAACGGAGCAGCGCATGTTACGTCGGTCGATTCTGATAGAATGTTCAAGAATGGAACGGAAGAAGCCGTCGATAATCTGAAAAAGTACGGGGTGTACGACAAATGTACTGTTTTGAAAGGAACTACGGCTGAAGTGTTACCGACCCTGGCAGGAACGTTCGACGCTATTTTGTTTGACGCTGACCATTCCAGAGAAGGTCTGACGCTAGATATAGAGCTGTGTCAACGATTTATGAAACCTGGAACGCGGCTTGGTTTTCACGATTACGTGGGAACGAAACATACTCCAGATGTGAAACCAACAGTTGACGAGCACGCATCTCTCTATGGATGGAAGCTTATAGGAATCGTAGAGAAACTAATTATATTCGAAGTTATACAACCTACTGTAACAACTACGGTTTAGAAATATGACAAACGCTCAGCTAGAGTTAGTAGCAGGTCTAATGGAAAAAGCTCCAGTTATTCAACTAACTGGCGCTGATTCGTTTGATGTAGACCGGTTGTGGACAGGCGATTATCCAATGATAACTGACGACAACGATATTTTTCCTTGTGACATGTTAGTTCTATTGAATGATAAGTTATGGGAAGAACTAGAATCTAAACATTTAGATATAAACAGATTTATTGTCTGTAAGAAGCTAGAACAGGTATCGCCATTCTTAGTAAATAATAAAGAGTGGTCTGTCATAATAGATGTGTTCGATATGTACGTATTAGGTAAATTGGATGAAGACAAACGTCCTTTACCTAGTAAATTCAGAATGGCGACAAACTATGCGAAAACTAAATTCAAGGAGTTAATTAATGGACGACAGTTAGTGAGCTTACAGATTGCCGATGAAAGAGCAAAAACATGTAGTACTTGCGTCGTGCGCAACGACGATAGATGCACTCATTGTGGGTGTTATCTAACTGTAATCCCTGAAGATGAAATCATTGACGCGGGCGAACCTGGAAAGATATTTAGAGCTGACCAGGAATGTCCGTTAGGAAAATGGAGAAAACATGAATAGAAAATTCATTCTCAATTTGAAGCAGCGTGGCGTCGGCGACACACTCATTACGACTGCGTTTGCGCGTGATTTCAAAGCGCAATATCCAGACGCACAACTAAAGGTTGTCGGTACGGCGTCAGATGAGATCTTCGCTAACAACGATGACGTCTATAAGGGCGAGACAGACGATTCGTGGGAAACATTAGAGATCAATTACAAGGAATGTATAGACAACGCATGGTTGACAGGAAAAGGAAAATATATTCACGCGCCTTACTTTGCATTCTGTAAACTTACGTGTATCCCTGTAAAGATATGGACAGAACATCCAATTATTCATCTATCACAAGAGGAGAAGAAGCGACCTTTAGGGGATCTGCGATACGGCGTAATCGCAGCCGGAAGTAAAACAGATATGCCGGCTAAACAGTGGCCATTTGACTATTGGCAAGAGCTAGTTGACGCAACAGACGATACTAAATGGGTACAGGTTGGAGGTAATGATAACATTCATGTTAATCCTAAACTTAACAATGTAATAGATATGGTTGGTAAAACGACGCTACGTCAGTTATTTACTTACATATATCAATGTGATCAGTTCGTCGGACATATTTCGATGCCTATGTTAGTTGCGATGACATTTAACCTCCCTGGTGTTGTGATATGCGGAGGACGTGAACCAGCTTGGCTGTACGATAAGTATAAGGAGTACACACGTCTAGAATTCTTATCGTCAATAGGACGTGGCTTAGACTGTTGTAAACGAACAGGATGTTCTGTTCGAGGCGTTAAACAACCTCACAACGAAACAGAACCCGCGAAAGGTTACTACTGTTCTTTACCTGTTGGAGCAGGAGATAAAATAGGCCCGAAGTGTATGTACGACATACAGCCCATTCACGTCATAGAAGAATTGCGAACTAATAAGGGCTAAAAAATAATTCAATTTACGTCACTATAATATGAGCGTGTATAGCATTTTGTTATACACGCTCAATTAATTTATTTTATTAGTTATGGAATATTAATGATTACACAAAGTTGCAAGAAAGTATCCGACTTAAGAAAGCTTATTAAATACTGTATTCTGTCTCGACAGAGAGCCGCGTTGATCGGCCCGCCTGGCGTCGGTAAGACGCAAGTTATAAAACAAGTTGCTAAAGAAATGGGACTTCCGTGCTTTACGCTGATCGGCTCTCAATGTGACCCGACTGATATTAACGGGTTTCCAGTTCAAGGAAGTGAGGTTAAAGACGCTAAAGGCCATACGCTTCCTGTAGTTAAGTTTGCGCCTAGAGAGTTCTTAGTCGATTTACAGAAGACTGGCGGAATCATATTCCTTGATGAACTGACGTGCTCCTCGTCTGCCACTCTTGCTGCTCTTCTACGATCAGTACAGGATTTAGTATTTGGAGAATTTGCATGTGATCCAAATAGAGTGGGATTAGTTGCTGCTTACAACCCGCCTGATATTGCTGTGAACGGTAATGAATTAGGCGCGCCGACTATTAATAGATATATTCAATTAGAATATCCTACAGGGCCGGAAGCGTGTAAAGAATGGTGTGAAGAGTTGACGTACAACTGGTCACAACCACTAAACGATATTACATTCGGTAATAACGTAATTAAAGCAGATAGAATACGTATGACCCGTGGTTGGGTGTCCACATTCATTAAGCGTAACCCTAAGCACTGGTTCGCGTTTCCAGCAAACGAAGACGATAGAAGTAAGCCGTGGTGTAGTCCTAGAGCCTGGACTAATGCAGCAGACGCCATAGCTGCTGTAGTTAGTGACGGGCTAAAAGCTGAAGAATCGCTGCCTCTCATAGCCGGCGCAGTAGGAGATGGGCCAGCTGCGGAAATAGGCGTAATGTTGAAGTACTCTGATCTTCCTGATCCAGAGGAAATTCTAAAGAATCCAAATGGATATAAGTTATCAGGTAGGCCAGATATTGATTTAGCTGCTTTGGACTCCGTCGTAGCGTGCGCTGCTGCTGAACCATCAAATGAACGATTACTAGCTGCGACTAATGTAGTGTTGGAGAAATCGATTGGCGAAGGTTCAATGTTATCAGTTGAGGTAATTCTCCCGTCATACCGACGTCTAGTTTCTCACGTGCAGAATAACGTAGAACTTTATAGCCCAGACGCAATCCAGAAGTTTCAAGCTATAAGAAGTAAAACTAAAGATACAATTGAAACAGCACAGAAAGCAGTGAAGGCTGAAAATGCAACAAAATCCGTCAGACGAAGTAAAAAGCCGAGTGATGAACAAACTAGCAGCAGCTAGAGTTTGTATATATAACACTTGGCCTTTTTTATATTCTGCTGCTTCTAAGTTAATTCCAATAATATCGTACGACTGTGAATCCAACGGCTACCCCACTATGGGAGTCGATAAACGTTGGAGATTTTACGTACACCCAGACTATATAGAAAATACAGACATACAAACGTTAGCGCTGATGATAGCGGGACACGAATTACAGCATTTGATACTGGAGCACTTCGCTAGACTTGAATACGTAGGTAATGCGGATATTCAGAACATGGCAGGAGACTTTGCTATCAACAGTAATCTTATTGATTATTGTGTGGCTGGTGAGAAATATAGAAAGACAACAGGCGCGACTACAGTAGTATTCGATATTCCGAAATATATCCTTCATCCCGAAAATCATGGATTAAAAAGTAAATTAACTTCTGAAGAGTACGCCGCGCTAATAAAGAAAAAGAACATAGAATGTAGTTGTCACACGTGCGGGTCAGGAGCGGGCGGCACGCCGTTTCCATGTGAGTTAGGAGACGAAGGTAGCGGCGTAAGTGACGCAGAACAAGTAATAACGATAAGAGAATTAGCAGGAAAAATTAAAGAACAAAAAGGCAAACTACCAGGAACTATTCCAGGAGATATGGAGCGGTTAGCTGAATTCATACTGACTCCTCCTAAAGTTAACTGGAAAAGACAATTAGCCGCTATGATACGCGAAGCAGTTACATATACTAAAGGACAGGGTGACTATAGTTGGTTGTCTAGGTCTAAACGTAATTGCGACCCGTTTCGTATCCCCGGAACGAAAATGCCTATTCCTGTAATAAAAGTTATACAAGATGTTTCAGGGTCAATGACAAAAGAAGATATAAACAGGTGTATGTCAGAGTTACAAAGTATAGCTAGATCTTGTAGAGTTAAAATTACAATAGTACAATGTGACACTAGAATTACTAAAGAACAGAAGATATCCTCTGTGAAGGATATTAAGAAACTAAGAGGTGGCGGAGGCACAGATATGGCGGCAGGTATGAAATCCGCTGCTGAACTGAAGCCTAAAGCTGACATATTAGTAATTCTAACTGACGGCTACACAGGTTGGCCGGCTGTTAGGCCGCGCGGCGTTAAACGGGCAATAGCATGTATTACACGTAATAACGCTGATAAACCCCCCTCTTGGATCAAAACCGTCTACGCAGAATTAGACTAATATGGCCACAGTAAAACTAACGTTACAAAAACTAAAGAAGCTGGCCAATAATCCTAAAGCGTTAGCTGCTTTTCCTATTCTTGGTTCTATTTCTAAACCGGCTGTCAAAAGTGGAAAGTCCTGCTGCGGACAAAAAGCAGCCGGTAAAGAAATTATCAAAAACAATGCTATTTCTATACTTAAGGCATTTACGGAAATGTCTGCAGAGAATATAGTTAAGTTAAAGCAGTTTCTCAATGCGACGGAAATAGAAGTTATAATTCCAATAGACGGGAAGCTGAAAACAAAAGTTTTATAAACGTAAGAGAAAAGAAAGAATGTCGGAAACAAGTGCAGTAGTAAGTCCAAGTGTAATGGACGTTATGTCAGGACCAAAGCTCGGCGAGATCGTAAAACATAGTAGGGAGCTAGCCGCTGATCTACGAGTCGAAAAAGCCACGCGGGTAATGATTCAAGGCTTGCCTTATTTTGAAGTGACTGTGTCAGGACCGATCGGCTCGCTAATGGCAGGCGACATCCCATCTCCTAATGCTAAATGGGCGGCTCTAAATTACGTACAAGATAAGTACGGAATTTCAGACGCAGGATGTAATCCTCGTAATCCAATCCCAACACCTATTGGTGAGGTTAGTCCACGACGAGGACGAAAACTAACTAAAGAAGAATTGTATACTATGAATAGTACAGTTCCAAAGACGGGTGATAGATGGCAACTAGTGTTCCTAGTAGCATAATAGGAAATCTATTAGATGTATTAAAGGCATGTCCATACATCACAGCAAATCCTGCAAGAGCTGAAGTTGTTAAACGAAAGCTAAAAATTGGCAAAGATGTAAATCTAGTTCAAGCGACCGCAATCTTCATAATTGATTTGCTATACTGTCAATGTAGGGATAACGAAGGCGTACTGGACTGTCTTGATTACGTGTATTCAGAACTAGAGAAAAACTATAACGACGAATTAGTATTATCCATAACAGATAATACTATTGTCTCTATACTGAATCCAACTGGTAAAGGACCGCCGCCAGGATACGATAGACTTACTAAAGAGTACAACGTCTTCTATCCTGACTACTCCCAAATCAATATCTTTAAACTGTCAAAAATAGTACAAGCGAAACTAGAAAATGTACGACAGCAAAGCAGCTGAGTTTTGGAAGAATAACGAAGCGTTAGCTACTTCGCTGATTGTCTTATTAGCGGATAGATATGATTGGGATATAGTAAACTATACCCCACATACTATCCGTGCTTTAATTAAGCACGACACAGACGTAGACATCTCAGACGGTAATCTAGACCGTATAATGGCCGGACTCTCTATTCTCCGCGCACCTGATCATTTCTATCGCAACGCCGCAGATTTTGAATTCCTTTGTCGTATGCTAAGCTCAGACGATAGATGGGCACGTCCTAAGTTTGGGGAACTAGCAGAGATTCATGATGTATGTTGGGGCGCGTTGGAAGCTGAATTATTAGGCGCCAAAGAAGAGGAAGATGATTGGTCGCAAGATATTAAGCTGTATGTTAAGACGCTGCTAAAGCATTCTGGATTCGCTACACCTCCTGATTTGTTGAAAATACTCAAATTAGCGGACGACGTTTATCCACTAGAGGATCATGGAGACGACGAAACCGTTAAGCGTATGTATGAAACAGGAAGAAACGCGATATCCAACGAACTTAATTCTTGGATAGTTGATAGACTTAAGTTATTATCTTCTCAATTAGAAACACTGCCTGTTAAAGAATTCGAAACAAAGAAGGCAGTGGAACGTATCAAACAGTTAATTCCAGAAGACAAACAGTAATATAAATGGCAGCGCTAAACCTATATCTCGTCATACAAAACACAGAGAACTTATTCGGAGATATTCTGAATAAAGCAGTGATCTGTGCTGAATCTGAAAATAAGGCTATTGCTGTACTCTTGGACAGATGCGGCAGTGACCGTTATAGCGACGTAGGCGTCGTCATACAGTCGCGTCGTTTACGAGTAAGTAAAATAGGCGTAGCTGATGAAGATATGGACGAAGAAATGTTGTGCGTTGACATAGTAGAAGATTGGACAGGTAAAGTGTCCAAAACAGAAGTTGTCTTGAAGAAGACGACAGTTGAAGTCGCTGAAGTAGATAGTGATGAAGTATTCGAGTATATAAATGAAAACAGTAATTAAACTATTATTGGCTTTAGCTGTATTACTGAGCGTAGCTTACGGAAGTTATCAATTTGGCAAATCCGTTCCTAGTGTTATTCATATTAAAGAGACAAAACAATTAATGGATTGGGACAAAGTGAATAGCAGAGTCCACGATGGATCAGAAGCAGCGATAATGATATACGGGATTAAAGAAGTATTCTCAAAGCAAGGCGAGTTTACTGTATTAGTTGTTAACGAAAGCAGAGACATAGTTGTAGGGCGTAGTAACTTCTACCCTATAGGCGTTGGCAGAATAAACGCAATATTCCCAATAACTGAAATAGTTAAGAATAATAACATACGAAACGATGCATACATTAAAATAACTGATGTGGACGGAACACTAGTAGAATTCGATAGAATACTATTTAAAATATATCCAGAATAAATAAAGGCGACTGTAATGGTCGCCTTCTTCGTTTAATTCATAGTTATTGGAGATTAATATGACGTTGCATGAATACTTGAAAGATAGATATAGTTCTTCTCCCGAAGTAATGAACGCTTTCGTTAATAAGAGTTGCAGACTGTTGTCTGTCCACCAAGCTAGGTGGAGAGGGCAAGCGACAGTCGATGAAGCAGAAGTTACAGTTAAAGGTAACGACATTAAAGGAGTAGTGAGTGAACCAAGATGGAATTTACTACCCGACGAAATGAAAAAGAAATGGGCGGCGCTAGAAAGATCAGTTAAAGACGTCCTAAGTGTATATGCTGAAGGTGGCGAACTACCTGATGAAACAAAGGACCAAGACCAAGCTGAAATGATAGCGGCGCTGTGTAGAGGCGGCACGTATCTAGTCGACAGTGCTAACATAGCAACAGTTAAAAAGCTTATTGGTGTGATACAGAAAGAATGGCGCGAAGCTGCTGATGCTTATACGACTGAGGACGGATATCAGAAATTTCGAGATATGATTAGTGAGAAAGTGGGGGAGAAGAATTTCGGCTTAGTGCAGAAGTTAATTCCTGAACGTAACAAGTTGGGCAATAAGTTTAGATTACTGTGTTACGAACTTCCCGTTGTTTTCTCTACAAACTCAAGTAAATCGACACCAGAACGGGAATCCTTCATTCTAAGCGCTATAGAGGCGTTGATAAAGAATCCGAGAGTTAGATTAGCACAATCGTTAGAAACTTTGATGAATGGATTAGGTGAACGCGATAACGGTAAGTTTGTAGCTAAAACGAATAGGCGTATTAAAGGCGTAGATTTAGAGGCGTGCGTCGAAAACGTAAAATCCTTTAAGAGTGCTTGCAAATACTCAGACGACACATTGAATGTCGATCTATACCAACTTACACAATTCATCCCTGACGACGCTGGCGCTAGAACAGCGTTGGCTAAGAAGATAAATGCGAATGACGCTATGGCTGAAACACTATATGTGTTAATAGAGACGGCGTCGATCAGAGCTACTGACGACGCCGCTATGATAGAATCTGCAAAAGCTAATTTATAAGTACTTAGCCCAATTCGTAGACGCTACTTGTTCTTCATTGACGTTAGGATCATGGAATGGCTTAATGCCGTTAGCTAAAAGAATATCTTCCATGACTTCGCCGTACTTCTCTAGCAGAGAAGCGCGCTTTTCCGATGTCATGATAGGATTAGTGCCGAAAGCCTTAATAAGAAGATTGTCATCGATCTTATCTAGTTCGTCTTTAAGGTATACTCGACCAGTAGGCGAAATAGCAATCTTCTGCTCTAGCTCGGCTTTCTTAACCGGAGTCATGACATTAAGACGATCCACGAAATCGGCCACTTTAGCGTCATGTAATTTATAGCCAATGCTCTTAACTGTATCAGCGAAAGACGAAGTGTCTAAGGAGCCAGAATCGACAGCTTGCGCCGCTTTGACGACGTGTTCCGCTACGTCGCTGTAACCGATTCGGCGCAAGCGGTTAACATAATCGTTAACAACGTCTACAGCGCTTTCAGCAGAGCTACCTAAGCCGGCGGCGATCTCTACTTTGTGTCGAAAATCATTAGCGAGCTTGATATTTTTACTGTCTAGCGCGTTTAGTAAGTTCTTAGCAAATGTCTGGCGGTCTTCTAATTCAAAATCGTCGGAGTATTTAAATAGGTACTCACAGGCTTTCTTGATTTGGTTTTCATCATTGATAGGATATTTCTTCTGTTCAGGAAGAGCATAAATCTTATCAGGAAGAGGAGATCTATTCTCTACAGCGAATTTCTCCATCGCGTCCCAAAGGCCGTGCATACCGAACTTACCCATAGCCGATTTAATCTTAACCGCTGTTGCTGTTTTCTCGCCTCGGCCTTCTAGACAGAAAGCAGCGGATAACCAAGTTGCAGCTGGCGTATGTACTGGAAACGATTTCTCAGAATCCGCGTACATAACTACTGGCAACTTGTAACCATATAGTTCATTATCAGATGCTCCTTTGACAAAGTCTGGAGCCATATACTTTTCATTAATCTTAAGTTTCATAGCGCCAGTTTTGTCTGTTGCTGGACCTACAAGAGAACTCATGTCTACACCTTATATAGTTACCGCTGATGTAATTAAACAATCAGCACAGAAATTAAATATACTGTTACCGGACGATCTGACTCCGACATTAGAATTAGCTAACGCTATCTATCAGCTCAGCGTTAAACAAAAAGTCGAATATCATGTTGGAGTAGATTCATTCTATAGTAGTTTAGGTATTGTACCAAAAGTCAATATACACGACTATAAGCTTTTGAAAGGTAGTGATTTACAGGATCTACTAAACGTAATGTATTTCAAAGTTGGATTGCGTCCTAGAGATTACGCCAATTTATCAGGAATACAAAACGTAGAAGATGTTTTAGTTGTTCCGCTACGTAGCGAAAATGCACCAAACGTTGACGGGCTATCGATTATACGGAAAACAAAAAAGAAATTATCTCAGTGTAAGATTTATTGGACGGATGCTTTCGGTGAACACGACAAGTATGGCGGCACTACGTACGGCGATAGCCGTCCTTACGGCGAAATACCATATTCGTGGAATGATTATGTAGTTTGTTGTATGGATATTAAGAAAACATTGTCGTTACAATCTAAGCACAACGCAGTATTTCCTTACGTATTGCCGTTATTCACATACTACGGCTCACCTGACGCGATAGATCATTCCAGTCAGAAAGTAATAGTTTGGACGCCAGAAATAACGAACAAAGCACTACATTTAGCGGCTAAATGGAATTGTCCAATAGTCGCCTCCAGGTCGATGCCAGAGCACCATGACATCATAAGTTGGATAAATGATAACATAATTAAGAAAGCTAGAGACTGGAAGGCGGAACTAAAACAGTTCTCTATAGATAATACTCCAGATGAGACATTCAAGTTACTTGAGGCTATTAACTCTATCGCAGCGTGGAATGCTATAGGAGTAACTCAGAAACCTGCCGGTGTTAAAACTGTAAAAGTAGGAAATAGAACAGTCTCGAAAACGTCAGAAGGATGGATTGATGTTAAGACTAAAGAAGTAATGTCGAATATTATTATTAATATAGATGAAATTACTACGTCTATGATATGGGGAACTATACAGCGAGGGCGGGCAAAAGATAAATTTGGCATTGAATGGGAAAAAGCCGAGAGCAACCCACTAGACGTGTTACGCAGAGTATGCTCTTACAAAGGATTTAGTCCTCCGTTAGTTCATCCTGACTTTGTACCGTATATTTGGTATACAGCACAATTAGGTAACAATGTTAAATTTAAAGTGGCTCCGACAGAAAGTAGATCTCCATTTCCTATGACTAGTCCGCCGAAGTGGTATTCGTGTGGCGCCGTACCTGCGCCTTCTACTGAGAAATATATAGCGACAAATATATAGTATTAAACAATAGACGGCCATTGTCCGTTACACATAGTTTCCCAAATAACTGAAGCGCCCATGTTGACGGCTTGAGCAAAGTCGTCCGACACAGCTGTTTCGGCTTTACGCACTCTATAGTGATTAACGCCCGTTGGCGATTCTACCGGATGCTCTACTAGAGTGGTAAAGTCGTATAACATCCCCAGATTCTCATCACTTACCCAATCGTACTTAAATGTACGAATAAGTCCGTTACGAAGAGCAAAGCAGTTATACTGTAGACTGCGACTCTTATCCAAATGCCAGAATCCACGAAGTCTGTTCTTCTTGGGAGGGACGAATTCTATAACTGGACCTTCTGGATCGCTACAGTAAACAACAGGCACTATTCGAGCGATAGGCCAAGAAGAGTGCGTCAAAATGGATTCGCGAGTAACGCCGCCGCCGTTATAGTCGTGTACGATAAACTGACACTGAAGTCTATCAGCAGCAGCTATGACTTCTTTGACTTCGTTAACGTGGTCGGTAGAAGGCGGAAACTGTTTTCCATAAATAACGTCACATCGTCCGTCAGATGCCCATCCCATTACGGCAAACTTAGTGCACGACCCGCCCTCTTCACCGCCGCCACCCCAGTCGACGGATAGAATCTTGAAGCTATACTGCCTAGAGGCTTCTAACGCGTTTTCTGGTGTGTTTTCGTGAAGAGATCCAGCTTTCTTCAAGTCGTCGACTGATACGAGCTTAACGGCGAAGTCATACGGCTCTCCGAGAATTTCGTTAAGGAAGCGCCCCGGACTATAGTTTTTGTATTTGTCCATTAACGTCAGCCACTTACCCGCTTTCGCGTAGTGCGTAGGAATTAATGGCTGCGGTATATGGAATCCTTTATATGACTTTAATCGACTTGGGTAACGGTGTACCCATTGCCCCCATCTTGGGTTAATGGGTGTTCTGCATTTAGCGCAAACAGTACCTGGGCGCTTCTCAGATATATCACTACTGTAAGGCCCAAGTATTTCTAGAATATTACCACCTTCTAGACAGAACACGTTCTCGAAGTTACATCCTCCTTTGCGACACTTAACATGCCATATACCTTGAGAGCTTTTCTGGAACTCAGCCTCAAGCATCGTATCTCTAGTTTTGCTAGTTCCAGAAATAATGATTTCAGGAAAATCCGACGCATCAGTACAAGACGTAATAACAGGCATATGCGCTCTGTCCATGTCTTGTGCTTCGTCTATTGCTAACGTGTCAGCAGGATTACCACGGACACGCTCTGCGCTTAACCATGCGTAGAGGAATGCAATAGTCGATCTATTTGTAAAACTGCGTCTACGAATGTTGCCCGAAGCGCTATCGTCTCGTAGCATAAGGCGAATAGGGCTGTCCTCTATCATTGGCTTGAAATATTCAGAGGACAAACGATCAGCTTGTTCTTGCAAAGGCAAGACTATCAACGAGTTATGATAATCAAAAGCAGCGGATCGCAATAATATTAATGCCGTCAAACTAATTGATTTACTTACTTGTCTTCCAGCTCTTAGAACTAATTTACTTACAATATCTGTCGCATATAAATCAGCCATTACAAAATGATTGTACAGGGATAAGGGTTTCCCTTTAAGACATAACAAGCCCGGCAAATAAGGTGCCAAATTTTTGCAGGAAGAAAACAAGTTATCTGGGACGGCTGAGATGGATTCAATAGACGACGATGTCACGTTATACACCATGATTCTTACGCTTACTACGCTGTTCGTTACTCTTTACACAGGAATAGTTTCCGGCTTAGTAGCATTAATAATATTTATAATAATAATTAATTTAGCTGAAAAACAACAATAATGTCAAATATAAGCGTAGTAAGATCTTTTATTACTATCTTTTACGCTTTAAACCTAATCGAGTGCCTTTATGCAACCACTTGTTGACAGATTCCGCGTTTTTACCGGAAGTTCTTAAATTATACATATAGCCGCCTTTACATTTAACTTCAGACACACCTAGAAGTATTCTCGTTTCTTCATATATCAGCTTTCTAACCATGAAAATAAAAGCCTTGGTGCCTATGACGCTCCAACCTCTTCTTGGTTTATCTATTTTCGGATTCGTCCAAAAATATGAACCATCTCCGTCGAAATAACCTAATAAGAAAGCTTTATAAAACTTCTTATTTATAGTCGTAGGCCACGAAGTTAAAAATGTCTTATTCTGAACAACACCATGCTTTTCCAGGTCATTTAACAACTTATCTGAAGCTATTGTGAATTGGAACACTTTCTGTCGCGGAGGCTTCAAATTAAGTGTGTTAACAGGTGTCGCAGGCGATATCTTGTCCCTAAGCATGTAAACAAGTTCTTTATCTTTTTCCGCCTGAGATAAACTAAATTTATTGACACGTATCAGCGTACCGCGCTCTTTTTGTGTTCTGGTAACGCAGCCATCTGCAACGATCAAACCTAATAGATAAGCCTTACAATTACTGTTTATAGTTCTGAAATACCTAAAATCGGCTTTCTCAAGTAGCTTATGTCGTCGTTTAGCTAATCCTAATTTGTCCGCTCTGTACACAACCGATCCTTTGTGTAAGCCAAGGTTATCAGCTATCTGTTTATTACTTCTGTGATGCTTACCATAATTAGCTATTAAGTAAGTATCCATATCCTTTGTCCAAACTACGTTATTCATAATATATTTAGTAATGGTTAACGAATTTACTATCAAAATAATATAAACAAACTACATAAAAATGAACAATAATTTGTCTACCGTAAAGATAATCGAGAAAACGTCTAACGTTAAACTAGGACCAATTTCCGTCACGTATGCCTCCCAAGCGTCGTGTCCCAATTCGTGTCCGTTTAAAGGAAACGGATGCTATGCGGAATCAGGTCCGGTCTACTGGTCAGTTACTAGTAAACTGAACAAGTCTCCTGAAACTAACGTCGATAAGATAGCAGAGGAAGAAGCGAAAGCTATAGATACATTAAGCGCTACGCGCCACTTAAGAATACACGTAGTAGGCGACAGTACAACTGATAAAGCTGCTAAAGCTATAAGTAAAGCAGCAACTAAGTATAAGAAGAAAGCAAAGGACAACGGACACGACGTTAAAGTCTATAAATACACACATTGCTGGTCCGATGTAAAGAGAAGTAGTTTCGGAAAGGATATATCGGTTCTAGCGTCATGCGAAACTGCAAACGATATAAAGAAAGCAAGGAGTAGAGGTTACGCCGCTGCTATAGTCGTTGACACTTTCAAGGATAAGAAAGTATATGAGATAGAGGGAGGAGAAAGGATTATTCCTTGTCCTTCACAGACGAAAGACGGAACGACTTGTAACGACTGTCGCTTATGTATGGATGATGAAAGACTACTCAAGGCTAAACTAACAATAGCTTTTGAATCACATGGAGCAAGAAAGGGAACTGTTAAAAAGAAGTTAATATCTCTTAACACAGTAGAGGAGAAATAAGTATGACGAAAGGGTTGTCAGTATATGCGGCAACTAAGCAAGTTATTGATAAAGTAAATAAGTTACAAAAATCAAATTCATTAAACATGAAGGTGATTAAGGGGGCGCTATTAGAGCTGCACTGCGCCTTCCAGAACGTTATCTCTTATGTCGGTAAGAGAGGTAATAAGAATTTGAAAGTAGAAGAGATTAATGAACTACTAATTGAATTAGCTGCTGTAAGTATATTAGTAGCTACTGAGACGAATAAGTTTATTACTCCAGAAGGAATAACGTCTGGAAAGAAATAATCATTCTAACAATGATTAGAATATCGCAACCTTTCTTAATACTCTCTTGTTATATATTTGAAACAAGAGAGTATTTTTTCATTTCCTGCCAGTTACTAACCGACCGCAACTATACGCGGTAGCGCAATACCTACTCCTCATCCAATAGCTACGTAAAGAAAGTATTACTTATTAAGAACTTTTAAATAATCAGCAGTAGTTATATTGTTCTTATCCAACAGTTCAGTAAGAGTCTTACCGCAATGATCTATTACCGAACTAAAGAAATCAGTCAGTTGTTTATAGTCACTAGCTTGACTATTAGTTTCATAGACGGCTATCACTGGAACACCACTAATATGAGTTTGACCTATAGGTTTCATGTAGCAGATGATTAGATCACATAGATTTCCATTATGTTTATGTTGGTTAAAATTATTTGAATAAAGTTCTAGTTCTATTCTCAAGATTCTCCCGTCTATAGCTCTAGCTAATACATCAGGGAAATCTGTGCTAGTATCTAATATATCTTTGATCCCGAACATAAAGTAATTAGCTTCAAACCATTTGGCAAATTCCTTTTCTAACAAAAAGTTAAATTCAAATAGTTTTAGATTAGTAACATCTTTCGTGAATAGTTGTCTGTGTTTAGATTTTTCAGCGTTTAACGTTTTTGTAGTTAATTTACTGCCTTGATTATAACAATAATCACTGCAATATTTGCTATTAGTAGCAGACAAAGATGGTTGTATATAACTCCTATCGCATATAAAACACCTCTTTGTAACATCAAATTTTGATTCTTTTATTATCAGTGGTTTATTATCTGGTTTTGTTGCTTTATTACAAGTATCGCAATTTCTTCGATTTTCTATACATGATAAGTAAGTAAAAGGTTTATTACATGTCTTACATATAGCTTCAAATTCTTTTTGTGGTTTCTTTACGTATATCGCAGATATATTACACGACGATTTACAATACTTATGGTTAATAGATTTTGGATAAAATTCTTCGTCACAAGTAGGACATGTCTTTTTCATACCTGATGCCATGTTTTGCTCATCTTTTTTGAATTAGTAAAATCTTTCGAGGATCTTACTAGACGAGAGATTTTTAGTCAAATGGAATTTCTGTCACGAAACCAGAGATCTCGCCGTGGCGGTGCCAAATTGCGCGTCCAATGCGATTCTAGAGATTATTTGTTGAACCATCTTGAGCGGAACGACGAACGAGCCGAAGGCGAGTGAAGGAGTGTAGCGGTCTGAAGCCGCCCGCAGGGCCAAGGTATAGATTTTGTGCTACACCGCGAGCCGAAGGCGTAGCGGCAGAGCTTGCACAAAGAGCAACTGAGCGACTGAGCGGAGCGAAGGAGCGAGGGCAGCGAATTTGTGCAAGTGTAGCGCGGCTGTTTATTTTCTGTTCCGAAGAAGAAAACTTACTTACTAAGAATATCATTCGTAAGTAAGTTTTCTGGAACAGAAAATACTCTTATGAGTAATACTATGAAATAGTATTATGAATAAGACACGGTAAATGGTTTAAAAACTGGTATTTAATTTGAATATATTTTCTTAAAAATAAAGCAAAAATGAATGGATCTATAGACTTGTGCAACTATAGCAAGGTGAAATTGGTCACTTTTGCCCCCAAAATTACCCCTGTTTATACCCTACTTCCAAAGGATGGAATAATAGGAAAAATATGCACGAAGATATGGCATAGCGCTCTACCTAATGAAGCCACTGAGACGTTAGATAGATTTAGTAAAGACGAAGAGATTTCTAACAGAACAATGTTTTGGTGGATGAACTACAAAAACCAAAATCCTTCCTGCATAAAGACTTATAACAAGGATTGCGTTCCATATGCTGGGCATATAGTTACTCCGTACTATCGCATAGAAGCTTGCCATCGAAAATCTTGTCCTTGTTGTCATGTAAATAGATCAGCTAAATTAATAACAACTATATTAAATGTTTGTAAGGCATTGACTAGCAATGAGATAGATTATTCTATATTCGTTAACATTCAGAACAAAGATATAACGAATCCTACTTCGTGGTATGATTTTGCCTGCGAGGGAGGTTTAGCCTCTGTTTCTTATATTGCTCCTAGTTATCGTAACAGACAATTTAAATGGTCAATAAAATCAATAATATTAGTAGACACTGAAGCGTCTAAACGCAGATTCTGGACTTATACTAACAGAATAAAATTTGGCAAATTCAGTGAGTCAATTTTTCGTAAAGCTTGTTATTCTGCTTTCAATTTTGAGAGTAGCGTGTTAAGTTCCGGACAGACGATAGACAAAGTTGAATATGGTACGGGATTAGGCGGTAACCACGTTAAACGTCGCTTCTCCAGTCATGGTTTAGCTCACGGTAATTCCTCTACTTATTCTGTATATAAATCAGGACACAAGTTATTAAATGAAATATCTAGCGACAGCTGATTGGCATATTAGTTCACAACCTAACGCAAGTCCCTGGGACGACGTTCCGGACGCATGGCAGGACCAATTCGTTATACTTGAATTAGTCGCTAAGTACTGTGCCAACAACAATATAGACTTACTAGCTGCTGGCGATTTATTCAATAAAGCGAGAGTAGACGCCGTATGTCTTGAGATGACATCGAAAGCACTTAATCCAATACGTGATTCAAATGTAAATCACGTGTTATACATAGAAGGAAATCACGATGGTAAGCAAGACTGGTTAGCGACTCTAAACGATTACTGTAAAAACGTTTATACAAAAGGATCATATTACGAAGATGTAACTGGAATGAGTTACACACCTGTATGGCCTCCTCCCAAATGGCAGTTTAGTGGTAAAGTTCCGAGAATAGGTTTATACCATCAGCAATGGAAGAATTGGTTCGGCGGAGGGACGGCAGATGTCAACGATCTGCCAGGGCATGAATATATGATATGCGGTGACATTCATGTGTTCGGCAAGGCAGTGACGAATTCGGGCGGCATAGCTTTATCCCCAGGTCCGTTCATTCCAATGAAATATACAGAGATTCAAACATATTCCGCAGGACGCTATTATCTTCTAGAAGATTTCGACGATGACGAAGATAAGTTGTGTATTACAGAGATAGTTCTGCCGACAAGAGTGTACAAGTTAATAGAAATAGGTGAAGAACCAGAAAAGGCGTTATCCTCTATTTCTGAGAAGATTGAAGTACATAAAAATTGTCCTTCAAGAATATCGACGCCTATTGTTGTTATTAAAGGTATTCTCCCTGAAGGATTCAAAGAATCCGCTGAAATAGCGGCAAAACGTAATAACGTCCACATCGTCTTTCGTGGCGGTTCTGCGCCAAAAAGAGTAGCGAATAAGAATTCTTCAGTCACGAGAAATTCTAGTAGAAAAACTCTAGTCGAGACTGTAAAGTCATGGCCAACACTAGACGAAGACGATAAGAAACTAGCTACTCGTCTATTAGATTCATCTGACCCTAATAGACTGCTAAAAGAAGAGTATTCCACGTTGGTAGATGAAAAATGATACAGTCTGTTAAATTAGAGAACTTCTGCCAGCACGAGAAGTTAGCAATAGACTTCGACGCTAAAGTAATCGCTATCACTGGATCAAATGGATGCGGTAAGAGTAACTTATTCAACGCGCTGCAGTACGCCATAACTGGCGACGGTACTGTGATAGACGGCTCTGCGTCTAACAGAATAGGATCAAACCAAGTAGGCAGCGTTTCAGTTAATTTATGTCCTGATGGCGAAACAACTTACGAAATATTTCGTAGTCTTCCTGCATCTAAAGGAATGAAGAAATTAAGTGAATCAAGATATTTGAAATATGATAAAGATAAGTTAACTGAAGAATTGTTAATAGATGAAGAAGTAGAGAAATGGTTTGGTATTCCATTAGCTAGTCTTGGCGACTTCGTCTTCGTAAGACAAGGCGAATTGACACGCATACTCAATTCGACTCCTGCTAATAGAATGAAGATGTTATCGTCGCTAGCAGGGCTAGATAAAGCAGAACTTGTTTGGGATGTGTTAGGCGGCTTCGCAAGTAATATTAAGCTGATAGACAACTCTAAAGTTATAGCCGCAACTAATGCTCGTATAGCCGACGTAGAGAGTAAATTAACAGCGGCTAAATCAAAGCTAGCAAATCTAGCAGTCGTTACGGAAGAAGAATACAAAGAAGCGAACAGTTTAGTGTCTGGCGATTGGGAGTTAGCACAGAAACAGGAAGCATACGAGCAAGCACAAGCAACGTTACTGGCGAACGAGGCTATATTAAAGATCAATGAAGCTGAATTGAAAGATAAGAAAAGTGCGTTAGAAAAGTTAGAATTCATGTCTATGGATATAGAGCAGAACCAATACATTATAGACGATTGGAATAACTACGAAGAAGATAAGAAGATAGGCGAAGCGCTTAAAGTATTAAAAGAAGAGGAACGCGTATCTACTGCTAACGCGCCACATGTTATCGATAAACCGGACAGTGCGAAATTAGACGAACTAAAAGCTAAAGCTGACAGTATTTCTAAGTTGTCTAAGCTACGACAAGATGAAGCTTGCCCTTACTGCGCGGGACATGGACCAGAGCTAAATGAAAAGATAAAAGCAGCAAAACACGATAAAGAGGAGTTAACGCGACTTCAAAAAGAATTCGATATCGCTAACAAGTTATATGAAGATAGTAAATCCGCCTTTAGTAAGTGGTGGCACGACATTAGTGTTCTTCGGTTCCGTATATCGTCTACGCGTTTCAAAGAGTTACGTAAGCCTACTGTCGAAAGAGAATGGGCGCAGCACAACTTAGACGAGTTTGTCAGCCTCGGCGGTAATAAGAAAATAACGGAATTACGCAATGTCGTGAATAAGCTAGAGAGAACTAATCTTCAGTTGCTGATGGATCTTGCACGCGATAAAGAGATAGTTAAACAGTATAAGAAAATAGAACGCATAGATAATAAAACAATAGACGCAGCTAAGAAAATAGTCGCCGCATATTCGTCGTATATTAATTCAAAGAATAAATTAGATGCTGAGATAGGTATATTTGAGAAGAATTTAAAGTCAGAATTATCACTGCTGGAATCACTAACTAGAGAACAGTCTAAGAACGACAATAAAACTAAATTCACTGACAGATGTATACGGATACGAAGTGCGTTACATAGGTCTGCAGCGCCGGCCAAAGCGGCACTAGACTATTTACTTACTACGGAAGCTCCAACTAATGTTTGGCTGGAGATAATGAAGGCTGACTTTCGTATTACTATAAATGATTCCTGTCAATTTATAGCAAAAGTCAATAAACACGAAATACCTATAGCTCGTTTATCTGGCGGACAACAAGCTATTCTAGCGTGGGCTTGGATATGTGCAGTACAGGATATTAATTCAGAGAAACTGTGGTTATTGTGTTTAGACGAGCCGACGTATGGATTAGACGAAGTACGTATGAAGGCTTTGACTGACGCCATCAACGGTTGGCGAGACGCGACGACTGACAGACAATTGATTATTGTTACCCACGATAAAGAACTAGCCGATTCATGCGATAAGATAATAAATTTAGGATAAATATGATTAAAGTTTTACTCAATCAAGTTGGACGCTTGTTAATAGTATCAATGGAAAGTGATTCGTTTATTCCAGACAATTTAGCCGACGCCATAACTACTAGTCTGACTTATTTTGAGAAAAGCTACACACCTAGAGATGGCGTTCAATTCACGCAGAAGACATTATACGAAGATAGTGATAAGACTATAATTTGCGGCGTAGGTTTCACATCCAGAGTTTTCAAGATCGTCAAAGAATGTGGTTACGCGCCAGTAATAAGTAAAAATACAAGTCTTAGTAACAATTGTGAGATGTTCTGGGATATGATTCCAGACAATTTCAATTTCCGTAAAGGACAAGACGAGTGCTTATTAAAGATAGCTGCGAGTGATTGCGGTACTATAGTAGCGCCTCCTGGAGCCGGCAAGACGGCAATTATCAAATTAATAACGCTACTATGTAAGAAATCCAATATCGCTTACGTGACTAAACGTACAGATATCGCTAATGGCGTGTACGACTCACTATCGCAAGATAACGCTAGAATCAGCCGATTGTGTACAGGAGGGAAGTATGTTCCTCACGCCAGGATAACTGTAGCGAATGCGGATTCGATGCATAAACTGGACCGTTCTGCAGATATTCTGCTACTAGACGAGATACACGAACTAGCCTTAGATCGATACATTGAGCAGTTTTATCAGTTTCCAAAAGCTAAGATATTTGGATTTACTGCTAGTCCTAAGCGACCAGACGGTAGACACGTCGAAACAGAAGGATTAACTGGTCCAGTCATATACAGTTTATCTTATCAAGAAGCTCTAGCTAACAAGTCGGTGGCGGATATCCATGTAGAGTGGATAGTTCCTGATCTAATATATGATGAAGGCGCAATGTACGCCCCAGGAGCTGACAGAGAAAGAGCAGCCGTATGGCGAAATGACGCGCGTAACAAGTGCATAGCCACCAGGGCTAAACAAATACCAGACGATGATCAGACGTTAATAATTACAAAGACCGTAGAACATGTTTACGCTCTGAAGGAATTATTACCTGACTATGAAGTCGTATACGCACAGAAATCAGCTGACGATCAAAGAATGTTGGAATTGCGTGCTGAAGGCTTGATTCCAGAAGACGAACCTGATATGACTAAGCAACGCCGAGACCAACTACGTAAGCAATTTGAAAGCGGCTCTCTAAAGAAAGTAATTTGTAACTATATCTGGAGTACTGGCGTAGACTTCCGTCATTTAGCAGTACTAGTTCGCGCAGACGCATCAGGCGATAGTACACAGAATATTCAGATTCCAGGTAGAGCGACTAGAGTTACAGATGCTAAGAGTAAAGCTCTAGTTATAGATGTTTGGGATAAGCACTCTATAGGTTTATTGTCCAGAGCGCGCATACGCCAGAAAGCTTACGATTCTAACGGCTGGAAACAAACATGGCCGGAGAAAAATAATGCCAAAACCTAAGACTAAGACAAAGATATACGAACCGGTTACTAGATTAACTGTTGATACAATGCCAGTTGACGTTCAACGCTTTCGTGGTGTATGGATTAGCAGAGCAACTGATTGGATCACTAGATGTAAAGAAAATAAATACACTTATACTCCTCCAGTCTTTTACGACGGCGACGAAACGCGTAAACCTCTATGGCCTAGTGTGTATGAGAAATGCAAGGCTTCAGGCTGTGATCCAAATGAGTTAATAGATACGTTATGGGATAACTGGTTATTTGCGGATAGAATGCCTCTTCTTAACGACGTGGTATCCGTTAAGAACATTATGGCCTGTAACAGTATTAGTGATACTGCTAGGCGGTCTGTCGGTGTGCAATTCCGTACAGATACTGTTAATTTCATAAGTTGTTTGCGGTCAAACACGTATAGTTATCCGGATCACGCCGTCGCTATAGACACGACTATTCTCGATACTTATTCGGGTATCTCATGTCTATATCGTTATTTAATGGCTTACGCTTACGGTCGTGAAGCGATATTAACTCCTTCCATTATTTATGAAGCTCGACGTCAATTTAGGAGAGCAGCGAACGAGTACAGATCATCGACACAATGGGCTAAACTATTGTCTAGCGAATTAGAAGAACAACTTTTAAGAGGTTACTAAGATGACTAAAACCAATAAGCAATTTAAAGCTAAAACTAAGAGAGATATCAATAGCGTAGTTTCTGATAATAGGACTATCCGCGTAACGTCTACTGAAGTTGCGTATCTAGTTATACAAGCCGCCAAATGTAGTAATGTGTTCTTAGCGGCTTATCCTGTAATTACAGAACAACTATTTACTCAATCGGAGAGAGTGTATTCACTGTTTTGGCGAGCATTAGTTTGCGTCTATGAAGCGAAACAAACGATACCTAAAGACGTTAACGTTACTAGAGATTTATTAAATCTAGAATTTGAGAGATTGATAGCTTTTGATCCTCAGCATTTGTTTTTCACTGAAGACATTATAGAGCAGATACTAGGTCCAGATGGTTTTCTGGACGCTGTTGTTAATACGCCTGCGGATGACAGCACAGAGAAGGAAGCGCTAACAATACTGGTGAAGTTTGTCGATGAGAGAACAGTTCTAGACCCTTTACGTAACGCACTACTCTCTATTAGCGATAACGACTCAGTTTCCAATAGTGTCGAACTAATACAAGCGCTAGAAAAAGAATCTGCCAAACTATTAGGACTCAACGACAACGCGTCACATGCTGCAGTTTCAGATAATTTAGATTTTATACCTAAAGGCGCTGTGACTTTATCGACAGGTGTTGCTTGGTTAGATGAATACATGAGAGGCGGGCACGCTAAAGACGAAGCGTATATAATACTTGGCGGAACAGCGTCGGGTAAGTGTTTTGGAAAAGATACAGAAGTTTTAATGTACGATGGTTCGATAAAGAAAATACAAGATATCAAAGTTGGCGATAAGGTAATGGGAGACGATAGTACTCCTAGAAAAGTACTGAAGCTGCATAGTGGAATAGATGATATGTATGAGATTATTCCAAATAAGGGAGAGTCTCACATAGTTAATAGTACGCACATTATGTGTTTGAAGACTAGTAGTAATAGATATAGAGGTAAGGATAACTTATATGTAGGTAAAAATGATTATTATGCCAGGAAATACAAAATCGGAGAAAGCAGATTTGATATACCTCTTGATGAATATATTTCTAAATGTACAAGTAAATTCAAACATCTATCAAAGTTATACAAAGCATCTGTAGAGTTCATAGAAAAGAAAGTTCCAATAGATCCGTATGTTCTTGGTTGTTGGTTAGGTGACGGAACGTCTAGCCGCCCAGACATCACGACTATGGATAAGGAGATAGAGGATTGCTGGATTGAATTTGCTAACTCTAGATCTTTGAAAATTAGAGAACACGTAAAGGTCAACAACAAGGCCAAAACTGTAGCAATAACTTCTAAGAAAATTGGCGGAATCGGTAACACTAAGAATTCGTTTTTGAACGATCTTAGATCTATGAATTTAATTAATAATAAACATATTCCTGATTGTTATTTGCATAATTCAAGAGATACTCGTCTAGAACTATTAGCAGGATTAGTTGATACGGACGGTCATTATAATAAATCAGATATAGACATAATACAAAAGAACAAAACTCTAGCTGATAATATAGTTTATCTTGCTCGTTCTCTAGGTCTTGCAGCTTATATTAAAGAATGTACTAAATCGTGTCAGACAGGAGCTGTTGGGATATATTACAGAGTATGTATCTCAGGCGACACTACTGTAATTCCTAATAGACTTAAAAGGAAACGTCCTAGTATTCGTAAAATGAACAAGGATGTATTGGTTGTAGGTTTTGATGTAGCTGCAATGGGTAAAGGCGCTTATTACGGATTTGAGACTGACGGTAATCATAGATTTTTGTTAGCTGATTTTACCGTAGTACATAATTCTTCAATAGGTGTTCAGATCGCAGTAGAAGGAGCTAGAAAACAACTTAGTATCGCTACTAATTTATCAGACGCCGGTTATTGGTATTATTTCACTTACGAACTAACCAAAGAACAATTACAAGAACGCGTATACGCGTATGGCGCTAAAGTTTCTCGTGACACGTTGGACGTACAAGACGGCGGAGAAATTAAATTATCTTCGATTAATAATTTAAAGAATTATGAATACGAACCGTTCGTTAATCCGAATCCTAATAATAGACTCGGAGAAAAAGAACGATTAGCTGCGTTTACTAGAACTATGGGCGGCGATAACAATAGATTAATTATTGTCGACTATAGTTATCCTAGAGGAGACGTAGGTACAGGCGGACTTGACGAAGTAGTACGTGTGCTCAAGCGTGAAATACTAATGGGTAAAAGAATAGCAGGTGTGATTATAGATTACGCCGGTATCATGATTAGTCGTCATATCGGGCATAACAATCTACCTCCGCACGCTGAGTTCTCTTTGCTGAACGGTTTTATGGACGCGGCTAGAGGTAGGATTAGTATCGCCTTTCATTGTCCTACTTGGGTACTACATCAGTTACACGGCGAATCTTCCAAATTCGCTCCTGGCGTAGCCATCCACCATAAAGACGCTAAGGGCGCACGTAATATTGCCGATAACTCAGATTTCGCATTCTGTATCGGCAACAGAGACATGAAGTCTAATCTACTAACCGTATCCAATACCAAACATCGTAGAGCGAAAGGATTGGATATTCCAAAGATCGTCAGATACGACGGGCGGTTTAGTGCATTCTTACGCCCAGATAAAGAATACGTTATTGATCCGTTTACTAAACAGATTATAGATAAATCAGCTATGGCTAAGTTAGCGTTTCAGGACGAAGACGAAGAAGGTCAAAATAACAAGTATACAGGTTTTGCAGACGGCGTTTAATATGGTGACAAATGTCTCTTAATTTCCTATTGTACAAGAAGCTAGTCCATCATTTCGGACAAGTAGATGTTAAGTGCGAAGGAGAAGAGGCTAAAGGATACATTACTGTCGATCCGTTCAACGGACGTAAATCTATGAACTACATTTCTTGGGGTGAGCGATATGTAATGGATTGTCCATTCTGTGGGGACACTAGAGGACGGATGGCAGTAAGCCATATGTACGGCACTAAAGAGATTGATTCTAATTACAATAATTACAGTCTCTGGAAGTGTCTTAATGAGGAGTGTCAGTCCGTTCCATCTTATAGAGATAGATTGCAGGATATACTATCTACTAACATCTCAACAGTAGGTAGAAAATACAACGTAGGCGCTTACAGTCCAAAAGTTAAAATAGTTCGATCAATAGATTTACCGACAGCAGAGTTTCCTGGAGTCTTAAAGCCTTTAGCAGAATTACCGTCAGATCATAGAGCTATTCAGTATTTAGAGTCACGTTCATATGATATTAAAGAATTAAATGATATTTATAAGATCTCATACATAGATCATATTCCCACAAGATGTAGAGAAGTGATGGCTAAAGACCGTATCTTTATTCCTGTATATCACAGAGAAGTAATGGTAGGTTGGCAAGCTAGATTCATTGGTGACAATGTTAATTTCAAGAAATCAGGTATTCAGAAGTATCTTACTTTCTTTCCAAAATCACAAATACTCTACAACATAGATAGAGTTGATACTACCGACGCTCCTCTTGTAGTAGTTGAAGGAGCAACTGATACGTGGAGATACGGCGACAACGCCGTAGCTATGTTTGGTAAGGCGGCGTCTACTAGACAAATTCAATTACTAATTGAGAGCAGTTCAAAAGGAGAGAAGCCGATTTACTTCCTAGTAGACGGTGACGACGCTGAAGCTATTAATGAAGCGTACAAGAACGTTTCAAAGCTTATTACATTTGGTTTTTCATATGATATTCAGATCTTACCTATTTCTAAAGGTAAAGATCCCGCTAATTTCTCAAGGCTGACGTTACACAGCCTCGTACAAAAAATAAAAAGTGACGTAGAGGATAAGTATGCCGAGAGTAGCAAAGAAAAAAGTCCAGACGCAAACACAACAGTTCTTAGTTAACGCAGATCTTCATAACGCAACAGTACGTATGCGTTACTACGCTGGGCGACTAGCGCAAGATATAGAAAGCGATATGCCTATATATCCGTTGGACGCTCCCGCTTTCAAGTCACTAAAGCCAAAGACGCTGATAGAATTCGCATGTTCTTCGGAAGACATGGATATACGTCAAACAGGTAAGACGTACGTTCCTGGTCCGTATTTTCATGCTGTAGTTCGTTCACTTATATATAGCCACGGATTTGCATTGTCACTTCCTACTGATGGTGATAAGCAAGAATCAGTACTTACGTGCCCAGGCTATAGTTATAAGAACAAGATGTATGGCCCGTCACCCGATACAGATTTGATGATTGTTGGTAAATGTTTAGGATCATACGAAGACTCAACTGGTATACCGTTTAGTGGCACTACCAGTCAGCTTCTATGGCAGGCATGGGAAGAAGCAGAATTACCAGACAGATCAGATTTCAATTTATACGCAACAAACGTATTAAGGTATCAACCACCTAATACCGTATATAATAAGATACCGGCTTCATGGATTACAGACGGTGGTTATCTGTTGTTACATGAATTACTAATATGTCGTCCTAAGTGGTTATTGCTGTTGGGCGCTGACGCGCTAAAATCAGTCATAGGTAAGGGCGCCAAGGTTAGTGATTACAGAGGACGTGTAGGTGAGCTTAAGATAGATTGCCGAAAGAAAGAATCAGACCCAGAAGACGAAATTACTATAAAATTCGTCTGCGCGGATCATCCAGCTGCTGTATCACGCGATCCGGATCTTTATCCGATGTTTTTGAATTCTATAAAGTTGTTTCGTGATAAAGCTGCGCCGGATCTAGGTTTTGAAATAAAGACTAAGAAAGAGATTAAGAATGATTACAAACCCATCTACACTATCGACGAACTCCGTAAAGAAGTCGACAAATCTATCGAGGCCTCTAAAGACGGCGGTTACGTTGCCTTCGATACTGAATGGGAGGGCGCATTCCATGCAGATGCCGATGCCTATGTTTACACCGTTCAATGGAGCCACGCTCCAGGTCACGGCAGATGTGTATTCGTCCGTAGACAAGGAGGGGCGCATAACACAGATATGCCAGCCCTTGAATTGGCTAAAGAACTAAATAGGTTGTTTACTAACGCGCCTGCTCGCGGAGCTAAACTAGTAGCGCATTTCGGTAAAGCAGACCTGCCTTGGTTAAAATCAATAGGTGTAGATCTTTACGATAAATACATAGCCGCTGATAACGACGAGAACCCTGATGGTGTAGATAATTTCTTCGGCTATCAGAAGCAATATATAGAGGGCGCACACGACACATTTATCGCTGCGCACGCGCTAGACGAGACGTCTGAGTTTAAGTTGGAAATCCTATCAGCTATGACGTTTGGTGTGGATAGATGGGACGTACCGATTATTAAATGGAAAGAAGAATTTCTAGCTAGAAACAAACTTAAGAAATCTGAACTTAAGGGCTACGGGCATGTACCGGAAGACGTAATCGTTAGCTACGGCTGTGCTGATGCAGATTTCGCCGGTCGTCTATATCTCAAACAGAACGGTGATGCGAGAATAGGCACTAAAGGGTTGTTAGACTGCGATTCAAAAGGTAATAGTTGTAGACAGATATTTTGGCTTCGTATGTACGCTTTCGCTGTATGGGCGGAAATGGAACGATACGGGTTGTTAATAGATGAAGACAAACAGAAAGAAATTTCAGAACAGTTAGTACTTAAGAGAACAGAATTATTAGAGAGCCTTAAGAAAGAAATAGTCTGGGAAGATTTCAAACCAGGAAGTAGACATCATATTGTTGAGCTTCTGTTCGGTGAAGAGTTCTCTCCTAACGGTATAGCAGTTGGTCCCGCAGTTGCTCAGCGACAATATCTCAAACCGTTTAAGGCAACTAAGAAGAACGGCGGCGAGTTATGGGACGCAGCGGTCGCGTCATCTAATAGAAAGAATGAGGCGTTACCGACGCCAGCGACAGATAGAGAATCGCTGATGGCGTTAAAGACTTGTTATCCAGAGAATGCTGTACTCAAGTTAATAACGCAAATTAACGACATATCTACTGCTCTTAGAAATACTTTTCGTCCACCAGACGGAGAAGACGAAGATGGAGAAGATGAGTATAGCAAAGGCTTGATGTCACATGTTCGATGTGACGGTGCGGTACACTCGACTTTCGGACTAGCAGAAACAGGACGCGCTACGAGTAGTAAGCCTAACTGCCAGAACTTTGGCGATGGTGTCGATACTAGACTCAACGCTATAATGGGATTCGACGGCTCTTCTCCTAATAAGATTATCACTAAATCTATCATCAAGTGTCCTGCCAAGCACTATATAGTAAACTTAGACTTGAAAGGCGCCGAGATTTGCGTAGCCGCCTGGGTATCCGGTGACCCGTTACTCATAGAGCACGCTAGACGTAATAATCTTCCTGAAGACGACCCTGACTTCTTAGATTTACACTCGGACTTAGCTAAACGTGCATTCGGATTAACATGCTCTTTAGCTGACGTTAAGAAACTATTCAAGCATTTACGTATCGCGGCTAAGCGCACAAGATTCGGTCACTATTACGGTTCCGGTATCGACGGTATTCTACGTAAGGTGCAGGAAGAGGCGCCGAGCGTAACTAGAGATGAAATTGCCGCTATCGTTAAAGGGCACGACGCAGCGTATCCTAGATTAGCCGCAGCGTTCGCAGCAGCAAGAGCGCGAGTACATAATCCTGGCTGGTTGTGTACGCCGTTTGGCGCTTACCGTCGCGCTAAGCCGACTAGAGATAGAGAACAAATAGCTAAGCAGGAACGAGAATTTCAGAATTTCATTTGTCAAAATCCAGTAGCTGACGTCGTAAGTATGGGTCTGGTAAATACTTATAGAGAACGACAAAAACGTGGAATGAAGTTCCAAATTAACTTGTCAGTTCACGATTCGGCGTTATTATATGTACCAGAAGAAGAATTAGAAGAAGTGTACGACGAAGTTCTACCGAAGTGTTTCAAGGACGACATCCCATTCGTTCCGACGGATCTAGATGGTAATCCAACAAATCGTGGTCCGTATCATTTCGGTATCGATGTAGAAGTTTGTAAGTATTGGGGTATTCCTCTCAAAGAGGAACAATGGCGTAATAATATTTAATTCGCCAAATTTTCATTTATTTCATTTTGGAGTTTTTAGGTTTATGGGTATTTTTAATCGCAAGAGTTTCAGTTATCTAAACGACGGCAAGAAGAAGGAAGCATCCACAGTAGCAAGAGTTATTAAGAACACTCAAAAGTATGTAGCACATCAACTTACGAACAAGGACAACGGAACTACGGTTGTCTTTCTACCAAATAAAGACGACGACGGTAATATTCTAGACGAACGAAATTCAGCAATCGCTGATGACTTTACGCCTTGGATGATTCCTATTCCTGGCGTACGCTACGCTGGCGTGAATCGTAAAGTAACAATGTTTTTCGATATTCCAGATGACAACAGATTCAACAAGTTCGAAGATCATCCGTATTATACGTTAATTCAAGCTGCTAGATCCGCTAAGGATAAAGTTATCGAGACTCCACTCGGTAACAGCAGTATCGATGGCTGGTACTCTCTTGTTTGGAAAGACAAGAACGCTCCGAAGGTTGCTTCTGCTGACGGCACCACAAAGGACAACGATTTCAAGGCACCGATTCCAAGCCCTGAACAACTGACTGTAGCATTAGGTTTAGTTTATGCGCACGGCAAAGAAAACTTCTGGGGTCCGAATAAGTTTGCTAAGGGCGAACGGCCTGACGATCCACTTCCTGTAATCATCATGTCGAAAGATCCAGTGGATCGGCTGACAGAAGCGCTTAACGCTACTAAGAATGGCGAAGCGGCAGGAGAAGAAGATTTCGATCAATTGAAATACCATCCGATTATGGCTAAGCGATTCATCAATTTCCATAATAAGGAAACACCATCGCTATTTGCTAACAACGTTAAAGCGGCAGAACGCAAAGCGTCTAAGGGCGGCTGGGGAGCAGCTAGTCAGGCTTCTGCGGGTAACAAATACGGTTATAACGTTGCCGTTAGTAGTTTCGTAGATGGTAGTCCTGATACGCCAGATATTCTTAGTAAGGTCGATTTCCAAAGTATTTATGCTAATAAGCTCGCAGACTGGAACGACATCGTTTACGGTCACTCAGTTGAACAAACAGCAGAAGTAGTTGGTAATGAACTCGGCGTTCCTATGTCTCTGCTATGGTACGCATGGCAACGTCACAAGGAATGGTGGCCGTCAGACATGGTTCAAAAGCTAAAGAATCCTGTTACTGTTATCGTTCCAAAAGATGTTCCACGTAAGAATTTCGATCCAGTTGAAGAAACTAAAGGCTGGTACGGTAACAATGAAGATAAGGAAGAACTTGACGATACTAAGCCAGACGCAGAGCCAATTAACGAGGATACGGAAGGCGTAATCGACGAAGAAGTGTTTAAGGAAGCACAACAGCGATTACAAGAACAGATGCAGTCTAGAAATAAAGCTAGAACTGCGTTGTCAGGTATAGGCGGCGCAGCGGCCGCAGCCAGAGCAACTGCAAGCAAGTAATAATCACGTTTACTAATATACGCAAGGCTTAACCGCCTTGCGTTACTCTTTAATTGAATTAATATGGCAAAGAAAGCAGCTAACGTTACTCGACCTGAATATTTACATAATCTACTCAAAGAAGCTACTAGTTCAGTAAAGAAGAAGGTTAAATGTGATGTTCGTGTTCCTCCAGATGTAGGCGTGTATCTACCGCATATTTCATTACGGTATTTGTTCAAAATGAACATAATTCCGTTCTGTCGTTTTTATCAGATATTCGGTGCGTCGAGATCTTGTAAGTCTTCGTTTCTGTATTATCTGTATAAGCTAATACGGCAAGCTGATGGTGTGTACCATCATATTAGCGCAGAAGATAAGGATTCTCGTCAATTACGCTTAGCAGTATTAGATGAAGCTGATCCTAGCGTCGACCGTCCTACTCGCGTTGGTTCTATCAACGACTATATGCGAGCAACTAACAGCGTCTTCAAGGTATTCCGTGACGCGATGATAGAAAGTGGTAAAGCAGATATCCCATGTATGGTAGGTATTGATAGCTTGAGCGGCAAATTAGCGGAAGCGACATACGAAGCATTCGAGAAAGAAGGCGGTGCTGGTAACGGACAACGTTACGCTATTGAAGCTAAGTTAATTAACGATTTTATGAAAGTCGTTACTAACTACATGATAGGTTATCCGTTTATCGTTGTTGGCGTAAACCACGACCATACGAAGCCTAAGCAATACGGCCAAGGACTGGATCACCACACTCCTGGTGGTTTTACTCAAGGCTACTCGGCTAGTAATCGTGTATACACAAAGCACATCAAGGATATCGATAGAGACGCGTCTGGTGAAGCTGGTCACGAAATTGAATTCGAGATTTACAAAGGTTCAATGGGTCCGACTGGTGAGCGTGTACGTTGTGAGTTCAAATGGAAATACGAACGTAATGAAGACGGTACAGACGTTAAGCAATTAGCGTGGTGGGACTGGCACAAGGCGACGTGTACTAGTCTGATGAATGTTATTGAAGATAAAGGCGAACGCGGTAAAGCAATTAAAGATCTTCTAGGTTTGTATAAGATCAATGCGGGTAAATGGTACTGTAAGGCCGTAGGTGTAGACTCTAAGAATCCAATCGATCCGTCTACGCTGGGGCAAATGATAGAAGCAGATGTAGATTTAACCGCCAAAATCGACGCTATTTTAGAAGTGCGTAAATGCACTATATATCAGCCGGGCGATGATTTCAGGAAATTCCTAGACATGGACTATGGAACAGACGCTACTACGGAGACGGATGATGACGAGTAATGATATGATGAGTTTCCGTCCTAAATTTGAATTTAAGGACAAGGAGACTACTTTTGAAGAATCAGTAGTAAAGCAGATATCTAAGTGTGTTCCGAAGTCTGATATTTTGTTAATGACGTTAAGACGTTTACACAAGGAACGCACTGGTGAAATTGGATTGTCCGTTAAGGATTTAAATTCTGGTGAGTTGCGCTTTCCTTACAACATACGTACTACGCCGTTGAGTAAGGAATTGTCTTTGTCGAGAGTTCTAAGTAAGTTCACTACTACTGAACTACATGATCGATGGAATGAATTGTCTGAGATAGACATGGATTGGGACTACAATAAAGCATTAGTGTTTACGGCTAAGCAATGGGGTAACTGTGTTCTTCTAGAAGACCATTTACCTATAAGCGACACGATTGATATGGGTGTTATTCATATCGAAAGCAATGGTTTGAAACTTACTATTCTAGAGTTAGCTACATTTGTACAAATGAGTGAATGGCTACCAACTTGTTGCGCAGATTAATATGAAAACTGTAAAGCGAAAAGTTAATTTAGGTGAGATGCCCGATAATCGAATATTACTTAATTTAGACGGTAGTTATTACACATATGAGTGGATATCAGAAGGACCAGAAAAAGATGCCGAATCCTTTATAGGCTGCACGCTACAAGAAGCCGAGAACCAGATTCGTATATTTCCGTATCAGCATTTCGATAAAGTTCGTCAAATAAATAACGGTAATAGTATTCTACCTGACGATTTCACACGTGATCCGAAAAGAGTCAACGTTATCGTTGATGACAATGGTATGATCACTAAGATTCACAGTATTCGATAAGAAAGGGATAATATGTCTAAAACCAACACAACTGTAGACGCTGCATTTCCACAAGAGTATCATGACGGCGTTAAGAAGTTGCAAGGTATGGTTGCCGAAGTTAATAAAGGCAACATCGAGAAGAATTACGAGATTGGGCAACTAGTTGTAGAAATGACAACTAAGCCTGAATATGGCAAGCCGAGTGTTAAGAAGTTAGCAGAATCGTTCCCTGTTGGTTATGAGATCCTACGTCCTGCTAGAGACGTCGCACTAAAGTTCAATAAGAAGGACTTTGAAACGGCGATTAAGCTAGTCGGGCCAAAAGGACAGAAGCTAACGTGGTCGCACATGTCTTTACTCGCGCAAGTTAAGGACAATAAAGAAGCAGGTGAACTAGCTAAGAAAACAGTCAACGAAGGTTGGGACGTCAAACAGCTTAAACGCCAAGTGAAAGGCGTGTCAGCGACAAACAGTCCTAAAGGCCGAAAACCAAATCAAGCAACTAGCTTCGTAGATTTAGTTGGTGAAGTTAAGGATAGGACTAATGGATATTCAAACTATCTAGATACCAACTTTAGTGACGATGAAGCTGTTCTAGAGTTATTTGATGTAGTTAAGAACAAGCTTGGTGATAAGCGGACTAATCTTATTGAAGTTTTAGACGCTGTAGATCTAAGCATCGAACAAATGACATTAAAGGCTAGCGCTGCTCAAGCAGTATTAGTTCGCCTTAAGGGTGAACTAGAACGAGGGCTGGAAGTAGACGATGAAGATGAGGAAGATGACGGTCCTAGTTTTGTAAGTCTTGATGAGTTAGACGAAGACGACGAGATTGATGATGAGGAATAACCTTGTCTACTATAAATTTAAAAACAGTCTTTAAGCGTAGAGATACGCTAACTAAAAGACTACAACAAGCCGCCGATCCAATTAACGGCGGCTTTTCTAATTTAGGTAACGCTACAGAAATAGTGTTGCATGCGATAAAAGATTTAGATTACTCAGCTGTATTTAAAACGTTATCCGCTACGCCTAAGACTAACGACGCTATACGAAACATTGCTTGGTGTATTGCTGGTAATGTGAAGCCATTAAGAGAAGGTAAGGCTATAGTTCCAGGAGTGTTTCCTAAGCGTCCTACGTACGTGCCTATACAAATAAACGCGGTTAACGACTACAAGACATTTACTGGCGCTATACGTAATAGATTATCAGCTCGTGTGTTAGCTGGGCCGGGCTGTCCGAATACATTTGAATTCACTTGGAGTAAGAATCACACAACGTATCTAGCCAAGCATCCGAAAGGGCTAGGCTTTAATACTAACGCAGCAGATAAGCCGTTTCTATCGCCTAAGCAATTAGTTGGATGCAGGCTCTATGTAGAAATACAGAAAGCTGAAGATCAATTAAGAACACTGAGATACAAAGTTACTGGATCTATGCGTAAATATAATGAGAAACTAATTGATGCTCGAATGCGACGTGGATTTAAATGTCCAAATAAATATAAACATCATTGCCACGATTGTCACATTGGATACGACGAGTGTCCGCTAGGTACACATCGTCTTAATCATATATTAAAAGAATGTTCTAAATGCAAACAGAAGGAGCGTCACGATATAGAAAGTGGCGACACTGTTTGCGTCAAATGTCGTTTATTGGATAATTAAGAATGGAAAGTTATTTTCAAAATGAAGCTGAGAATTTGCTACTAATGATAAGTAGTAATCTAGAGGACGTTAGTATTAATATAATTAAATATACATTAGCTAGTATCGCTTTAGCCGCAGTACACGACAGCGAACTCCGTGATGAAGCAGAAGTTATATGTGGTGACGAGGCCATAATTAAAATATACAACGACGCTACATGGATTTTAGGTAAGTAATGTGCAGACCTTTCTACCGTATCCTGATTTGTATAAGTCTGCGTTAGTAATAGATGCTAAACGTAGATGGAAACAAGTAGTTGAAGCTAGACAGCTGATAAATACATTAACTGGAGTTAGTGAGGGTTGGAAGAATCATCCAGCCCTCAAGATGTGGATTGGCTACGTTAGTGGTTTACAACAATATGCTGATGTTATGTTACGAGTGGTTCGTGAACAAGAAACGCATAACGTCAAAGCATACGATTACTTCAGGGTTAAGCACTACTGTTTACCACCTTGGTTTGGCGATTACGCCTTTCACGAATCCCATAGATCAAACTTGTTAAGAAAAGACGAGACGTTTTACCGTAAATACGGCTGGACAGAACCTACCGATTTGCCTTATATATGGCCCTCAAATAATAGTAATATTTCGTCATAATAGTCTGTTAATAATAACTATTAGGAGACGATTATGATTGATAAAGAGACACAGGATAAAATCGATAAGACAGAAGAAGCGTTCTTAAATATGAAATTTAATCCTGATAAAGATTATTACAAGTACGAGTCTGTCTGCGGCGAGATGACATCAGATGGTAAATACGTATTGATGTTTAGACGAACGTACCGCCCTAATGGTAGAGTGGTTAAAGTTTATTTGAATGATAAGAATGTTCTAATGCCATATTTCGGCGATGAAGTGTAAATGTTCGATTCATTAAAATTCCAGTTGTATAGTAACACCGCTTGTATTCACTTTTGTGATGCAGGCGGTGCTGTACTTGATTCTTTAGTACTTAGATGTGCTACAGCAGCTAAATTGAAATACTTTAGTGACTTTGCACATTTCATTAAAGATATAAAGATAAAGGATCTCAAAGATCAAATAGCGCCAGATATATTCTCAGAAGGCGATATTAAACCAAACACTAAGCGTTTGAAATTAGTTAAGACGGCAGGACTAAGATCGGATTGGGGTGCTGTAGCTTGGTGTTATATTCCATTATTGATTTCTATAGAAGAAGCTAGAGCAGATAAACACGGCTATGAGTTATTCGTAAAACCTACAGATCCAATACAAGGAAGATTAGTGTTATATGATGAAAAAGGTGAAGTTAATAAGACATATAAGATGGATTGGTCGGATTTAGAGTATATAGGTCAAGTTACTGACGTAGGTAGTGAAAGTCCTGATAAGATGATAATGGACTTCTAAAATTTGTTTAGAACGGAAACCACTACTCTGAAAAGAGTAGTGTTCTTTTTTTATATTTTAGTTATTATGTATTCCCTGAAAGGAATATTACATGCTTCAAGCAAGATCTAAAAACGGCGACGTATTTGACTTTAACAGAGACATCGTTCAGCTATTCCCCCAAATAGCTGCAAACTCTTCAACTTGGTTATCCCAAAATGGATGGCCGATTGAACTTACTCCTATTGTCAAAGCTAACAAATGGGGCGAACCAGAATTAGTTCCGGCTGTAATGGCTCTGAATAATTTCTGTAACGAAGTGACAAAAACAACTGATCCAGGCGAGGCTTGGGTAGCAGCAGGATTCGAGACTTTGCATCCTATCACACGAACAGCAGCTCTAATAGCACTGGCAGTGACTAGTATGTCAGCGTTTCATTTCTTCTCTAACATGGCGAATCCAGCTAGCTTTAGTGTACGACAGAATAACTACGCTAACGAGACAACTGAAAAAGCTATTGATGCCTTAAAGCAAGACTCAGAAAAGAAACGTAAAAAGCGAGCATCGCATATTAAAGATGCGATAACGTATTAATGTCAGCAATGCTTCCAAAGATTGAAGAACTAGGTAAGATCTGGAAGAAGACATTTGGTCCTCTCCCAGATGATTATCTAGTTTTCGATTTAGAAACTAGTGGCTTAGATTCTGATAGAGATGTGATTCTGCAGATAGGCTGGTGTAGAGTTCTTAATCGAAAGGTTAAGGAAAATAAAGCCATAGTTCTAAACTGGCAATCATATTTAGAACCAGCTGAATTAGAGATTCTACGTGGTCGATTAGCTTATACCTCTGATTCCATGCATAGACGCGGATTAGGTTATAATTGGTCTATTGATAGGATTAACAGAGAAGGCGTAGATCCAAAAACAGGATTTGTAGAATTCGCTAAATATCTATCACGCTCGCCTATTCTAATCGGACATCATTGTTGGAAGCACGATCTACCTTTCGTCGATAAGTGCTCACGTCGGTTAACTCGTATGGGTGTAGGTATTCCTGATACGAGAATGTTAGACACGTTCGCATTAGTTAAATCTGCACAGTCTGGCGCATTTCCTTTGCCGACAGATACGTATAAGAGTTTTTCCAAGCGCGCTGTTAGTGCGGGAGGAAATAAATACAGAGGCGCGCTTGACAAGTTCTGTGTTCCTGCGTTACATTTGGACGCCAAGTATGGAGTCAACACGTCTACCATGCACGACGCAGCGGTAGACAGCCTTGTAACTCATTACGTTGTCGAGGAGTTAAGGCTGTTGATGTTTCCTGACAAACAAGAAAGCAAATAACATGTTTATTGTCGGTATAGATCCAGGTGTAACAGGCTGTGTTTCAGTAATTAATAAAGACGGTGAATTAGTTCGTCACTTTATGTTACCTTTTAGAGCAGAAGGTGATAAACGACCAGTAGTAGACGTTTGTGAGATTGTTAATGAGATCGGCCGACTTACAGGCGATATAACGATATACGTTGAGCAAGTTGGTTTTATGGGTTTAGGTGCTGAAACGTCGGCTTTTACGTCTTCTATTCTGTCCGCGATCTATAATCGGATTATTGGCGCTATAGAAGTTAAAGGTTATAAATATAAGACAGTAACACCTAGAAAATGGCAGAATGTTATTATTGAGAAGAAAGAAGAATCAGAAGAAGAAAAGACGCTAAAGCTGGACACGACTAAGAAAGGTAAACGTAAGCTCAAAGCATTTCGGCGTAAGAATATCAAGAACGCAGTTAAACAATTCTGTCTCGACAACTATCCTGATTATTGTAAAAACGAAATTAAAGAAACTACGTCTATTAAAAGAGAAGGCGTTTACGATTCAATAGCTATAGCGACTTACGGCTATAAGGATTATCACGAAGATGACGTATAGAGCGCAGTTTATAGGCCAACAGGAATTACCGTGGCCTGAGGATGATCATCTAGAAGGCGACGAAATCTTCATACGTGATCTAGATGGTATAAAGGCATTCGATGACAGAGCTACTTTGACTGACGTTATAAAAGATGGTTACACATTATTTAATAGCGGCATCTTTCAAAGTGTAGGTCTACCGTTCGATCCGGTTAAGGCAGCTTGGGCAGAAGATAAATTATCCTCAAGTGACGCGCCGTTGTTTGTTCCAGTAGGTGTATCTCTGTTTAACGGCCTAGCTAGGCCGTTTGATCGAATAGCTTTAGCTGTTCCTAACCAATTGACCTCCAAGTTGTTCCGTCATCTTGATAGAATAGGATTAATGTCAGGCGGAAAATTGTATAACGCTGTTAGACAGAGAATCAGTGTACTTGATCCTATTATGTTTAAGAGTAGGATCAATCATAATAGGTTGCCAATAGTTAATATTTATCTATACGGACTAGAAGGCGACTCAGAGTTATTTGTATGGAAACCCCCGGCGGATATATTACGACAACCAGCGAAACTGATACGCAAGCAAAAGAAGAAACAAAATTCTTCGCAGTCTTCGCGCCAGTTATTGGTCCCTCCTACGTAGAGGCGTTCGTATCCGAAACCGACATGTTAACTAGAATTCGTCAAATATCAGAAGCTGGCCTATCTGCGAATCCGCCTACAAGAGTGTATTGTTTTGAAGGACGTAAACTAGACATATTTGCACCACTACCTAGACGTATTAGTTTGAAAATGGAAGAGATAGTCAAATACACAGTACCTACTGATTGGGTGGTGTTGCCTAATACTGATAACTAAAAACATATTATTAATGAGTCATAATAAGGAAGCAGACGTGCTTTACGTCTGCTTTTTCTTTTTGGAGTAACAATGAAGATTCCACAGAAAATTAAGGACAAGGTAATTGATGTAACTATGTTCGGTGTCGCGTTTCTAGGATTAATAATACTATCGTGTTTTATCTTCCTGCTGATGTACGTTCTCGCCTGTTGTATGTTAGGAATTGATCCGTACTAAATACCACGCTTATTTGTGTCAATATATTTTGAATCGAAACGATTTTCTAAATATGGAGACACTATGGCAGGTAAATTCATGGCTTCCGTTACAGAAGAAGGACGAAGAGTTACTCTTCGTCATGTTGATGGCGGCGAGATTATCGTCGTCCATGAGATGGTGGGGTCCGCACCATTAGTCGTGGAACTAAGAGAACACGGCTATGTGATTAGCGACGTCGATATTCAAGGACGTCGTGTTCTCGAACATCGGCATACGGAAAATCTGGATTCCGAAATCGAGAGCGTTATGGCGACAGCTCTGCTACAGTACTACGAAGTGCAGGCAGCAGTGAACGCCGTAGAAGACCCCGACGCTATTACGAAAGAGCATCTAGCGCTAGCGTAGAAGAGACATATGGCGGGGCACACATCCGATCGAAACGTAGTTACCTATCTTTGGGAGGTATCGTACCTACGCGTGATTGTGCCCCGCCACCTTCTAAAAACATTTGTGTTTTGTGTCACTATATCATGCGACAGCCTCTATGTTGTCGTTGTTTTTAGCATTCAGAAGGAGAGCTGCAGTGAACACGCCTGTTACTTCAGAGAAAGTCATTATCGGTGGCCCTGTTAAACCTCCTATCTTGCTGCCTAAGAACCAGCCTGTGTTTAACGGAAAGAGTCGGTCAGCGTCTGATATGCGGAACGAGTTGTTATTTAGTTTCAGTCATCGCGATAGCCCATTCGGTCCGTGTCCGATGTCCGCGACCGAAGCTATTATGGCGCCCGACGATCAACTTGTAGTCGGCCATATGGCCGCTATGACACTTATCGCACAGGACATTTTCAACAAGAAATATAATAACTGGATCAAAGATTTCTGTATTCTGTTATTCTGTTACTACAACAGGACTGCTGATTGTGCGTCTTATTTACGAAACGCCGACACGCCGAATGAGATACCGATCGACGATCTCATGTGTTTTGGAATGACGGCCGATGTTGATTCCGGAATATCTCTTCGTCAGCGTGATATGGCGATAGCCGAAAATAGCGGTGAAATCGTTGTAAAGGAAATGCCATCGGGTACGCACGTCGTGTTCAATCAACCGTTGACGTACAACTCTAGTGACGGTGTTAACGCATTACACTTCGCGGCGCCAGAGAATATTAGATTAGGTTTGACTCTATTTCACTTGTGGCGAGCGGTGGTGTTTGCAGGTATTCAGAATCTTGATAAGGTCTGTTCTGATACTCGGCTGAATAGGAAGCTCGTAGACGACAAAGGCGTTTTTAAGATTCTGTTGAGCGCGATGAAACCTCACGCGCTTGAAATCAACGAAGATCTTCGTTCAGTCTACAACACTGAAGACGAGACCACCTTGATCGGTTGGACAGTAGTTCGACAATAAGCTTTCCAAGCTTAATAAAAAGTGTAGAATATGTGCGTCTCCCGTCTATTAGACGGGAGACAGTTATTTCGTTTAGTTATTGGAAAAGTGTATGTACGACAAACCTAAAGTTATGACGAGAGAAGAGTTCTTCGCTGCTAACAATGTACCGCCAGAGATTTACGGCGGCGTACAAGTTGAAGATAATGATATTAATGTTATTAAACTAGATAATGTTAAAGCATCTAATGAGCCGTCTCGCGAGTTGGTCGGGCCAGTAGAATTCAATATGGGGCCGGGGTTCGGTAAAGTGACGGCTTGGTATGATTACGTTAATGTTCAAGATGATAGTATAGTTGTTTTGGGTATTCGTCACGACGCGCCTCGGACAGCATTTAACCCTGATCCTAGATTGCCTCCATCAGAGCCTATCAAGTTGAAACTGCCTGGGCGCGACGAATTAGCAGTATATTCATATTTACCATTCCTTATTCGTTTTGGTGAATTTGACCTGTTAGTCCTCATTATTTATAATCAAGAATAAGTAAACACATACGAAATAAGAGTTTGCATTAATGTCTACGCCTTTGGCTTATAGAAATTCCTACCTACAAGGAAGTTCGCTTACTAATTACAACACAGGTCCGGTTGATCCTTTCCGGGATCAGTCGTCCTGGTTCTTGCCGATTAGTAAAGCTGCGATGCTTCGTCATTCGGAATTCTTTGCATTATCGAATGAGATATTGCGGGAAGCCTATAGACGTATTTCTGCGTACTTCATTACTGATTTGAAGATTACAGGAAAGCCCTCAACAGACGAGAAGAAGAATTACTTAGCTTATCTAAAAGATGATATGGGTATCATCTCCTTCCTTGTAGAAGCAAGTACTGCGGTATTGGTATACGGTAACGGTTATTTTAGTGTAATACGTCCTATTCTTCGTTCAGTAGTTTGTCCGAAGAAAGGCTGCCGAGCGATATACGCATTTAATAAGTTTGCTGATCCCAGACATAAGAAAGTATTCGATTTTAAATGGGATAACGCAATATTCGGTAAATGTCCGAGATGCGGATTTGAGGGTGATTTCGGAGAACCGAAAGACGAATACGACCCGTCTCGTCCATTAATTCTTAGAAGTTGGTCTCCGCATGAAATACAAGTTAGTGAGTATAGTCACTGGACAGGAAGTTCTTCTAGTTACGATTGGATGATTCCTCCTGACTTTAAGAGCGGTATAAAGCGAGGCGACGTACATCTATTAGCTGATACGCCTTGGGAAATAATCCAAGCAGCGATTAAGAATCAAGATTTCCAATTTGATTCTGATTTTATACATCACTGGCGTGACGACTGTCTTCCTGGTATAGATTCCCGTGGTATGGGTATTCCACGAGCCATTACTAACTATAGAGTTCTATTCCAATTGCAGATGTACGCTAGAACCAACGAGGCCATCGCCTCTGGTCACGTTCTTCCAATACGAGTAGTTAGCCCTAAACAAGCTGGAGGCGATCCAAACGCCGGTAATCCGTTAGCGAACTTGAACCAAGGCAATATGCAGTCCAAGTTCTTTAATATGGTTAACGCACATAAACATGATCCCGATACTTGGCACTATTCTCCTGTTCCTCTTGAATTCCAGGCTATTGGAGCCGACGCAAGAACGCTAATCCAAAAGGAACATATTGAACAATTGATGGATAGACTACTCAATGGTATCGGTATGCCAGTTGAACTATATAAAGGTAGCTTACAAACTACGACTGCTCCAGTTGGGCTTAGATTAGTAGAACGATGGTGGGCACCATTTATTCACGGTGCGAATAGATTATTATCTCACATTGGGGACAAGACAGTTTCATATAAGAAGTGGAACGAAGTCGAATTCTCACTAGAACCAGTAACTATAGTAGACGCTATAGAAAAGAACCAAATGAAGACACAGTTGGCTATGGGTGGTATGGCGTCCCGAACAGAAGGACTAAAGCCGATAGGACTAGATTTCGAGGCAGATACGAGACAGAAGTACGACGAGCAGATGGTCGAAGCAATTATTGCCGACGACGCGCAACGAAAGATAGAACAATTAGGCTTAACATCGCAGATTGCAGCACAAGCAAATCCTGTCAATCTAATGATGGCGCAACAACAGCAACAAGCCCAAGGCGGGCAACAAGGCGCTGGCGGACAAGCAGCACCACAAGGCGGTGGAGCGCCAGCAGGCGGACAAGATCCAAATGCGCAAGGTGGCGGTGGTCAACCTCCTCAGATTCCGAGTGCTACGCAAGCAGTTGACCCAACGAGCTTTATGGCATCGGCAGAAAGTTACGCACAATGGTTAATGAGCAGTGTCCCAGATTCTCAACGATCAGGACAGTTGATGCAACTAAAGAAAACGAATGATTTATTCCACGCGGCAGTAAGAAGGAAAATGGAGGATCTACGAACCCAACAGGCGTCGAAAGCCAGAGCCGAGCAAGAAGCTACTGTGCAGCAGTAGCCTAATCGACGTTGAGACTAAGACGGTAATTAAGCTTATCTGGTATTAGTGAATCGTCCGTCTACGTTAACAACATAAAGAACGTCAGGATTTGTCCAGTCTTGAATAATTCGTTGTTAACATTGTCGAGGACAACAATATCCCGCAAGGAGGATGATCTTAAATGATCGTTTTTGTTACAGATATAAATGGGACGCCATTACTTCCTACTCATCCAGCTAGAGCAAGAAAATTGCTTAATTCTGGCCGCGCAATAGTGAAGCAAGTAGTTCCATTCACTATTCAACTGAATAAAGAAGTATCTGATCCGGTTGGTGAATTTGAAATTGGTATTGACGATGGTGCTAAGGTTGTCGGCATAGCGATTAAGAATAGCTGCACTAACGAAATAGTTTTTCATGGGCAATTAGACCACAGATTAGATGTCAGTCGTAAAGTTGAATCGAGAGGGAACTATAGACGCGCTAGGCGTTTTAGACTTAGACGTCGTCCGCGTAGAATAAATAATCGTAACAGAAAAGGTAAAATCGCGCCGAGCTTTAGACAAAGAAAAGAGGCGATAGTTCGAGTTATAAAGGATTGTCGAAAGAGATTAAATATTACCAAAGTTATAGTTGAGGAAGTATATTGTGATGTGACTGATAACCGTTTCGGTAAGTTCTTAACGTTTGTTGCGGTAGGTAAAAAGCTATTGGCTAGACAGATAGTTTCTCTAGGGCTAGAGTATGCTAGTACTAGAGGATATGTAACTAAAACTAAACGTGTAAGTCTTGGATTGGCTAAACGTCACAGCCTAGACGCGTGTGCGATTCTCGATAGTAATAATATAATGGGAGTGGAATATTTCATCAAACCTAGACGAACTAGAGTTTGGACGGATAATCCCAAAAAGACGTGTGAAGAGAAAAACGGATTACGCCATTATGATTTAGTAACGTCAATCGTCTCAGGACGTAAAGTGATTGGTTCAGTTTTAAGTTTATGTAAAGCACGTATTAGACTTAGAACAACAAAGAAAATTGGGCAACCCGTCGGGTATACTAAGACTAAATTATTACAGAGATTTTCTGGTTTGATTTATTCTTGGACGGAAAATACAAAAAATTATAAAACAAAAAATGGCTCGCAATAGAATTAGTCTTCGTCAGTTTTCCATCATCGCAAAGGATTACGCGAGAATTATTCGTAATTCGCCAGATAGAGCAAAATATCTGAAAGAGGCATGGGAGACTGACGAACTTTTCTATTTATTAGTCGTAGACTGTTTACTACAACTAGAAGAAAGTGAAATAGAAATACCTCAAGTATGTTAAATTCAAATAACAAACAATATAAATTCTTCTTTCATTACAATAAACCAGCAAGCACAGCCAAGGGTAAACCAGTAATTACGGTGCATTACAGGAATCAATGTATTCCTGTTAGTAACGTGATAGTAGATGTGAAGACTAAAGGCGAGATAAGAAAACAGCAACCACGTTTCGTAGTTGCTGGCAAGGCTACCAAAGTTGATGTAATTAACGACGTGGCTTATATTTCGTAATTAATAGCTTCTGCTACTTCTAAAGCTGTTTGATTGAAAAGGAACGCGTAAAAACTGCGTTCCTTATTCTTTTTCTTACACCAAGTATACTTCATCTTTTCAAGACTTACGTAATCGACCGATATATGGTTAACGTCAAAGTTCTCAGCTATAACATTTAGACCTGATTGAAAACCTATAAATAATTTGGCGGCTTTGATAATAGAACAGACTTTAGCAGGCTTCTCTCCTATTACTGTTTTAAGCATTATTCCCATATCCACCAATTTATCGTGTAATTGATTTATCGCCTTAACGTCAAAGTCGGCACCAACTAGAACGATTGGGTAACTTAATTTATATTTAAAATATATACTGCGAATTAATGCGTCCCATTCATCTATTCGCCAACATTTAACGTTTGGACTCTCTACCGCGCCAGGAATATTGACAACAATATATTCATTAAGTCCGATGTCACAAGGTTCTACATCTAGTTTTACTGTTTCAAGTATTGGATGCTCATCTATTTCATCTATACGAGTACCTTCTTCCAACCAAGCGTTTACGGCATAAGGAACTATCTCTTTAGTTTTAGCTTTAGCGAGAACGTTATCCAGTGGGCTTAGGCTTCTCATTAGTCCGTAATATACTTCTTGCTTTACAGTCTGGACATTAACAGTTCGTATTTTAGGAAATATCTTCAACCACTCAACTGATCTAGTCTGTATGTTATTAAACGCCGATACATACACATTAATATCAATCCAATCAAAGAAGGGCGCTAATTTCTGATACACCCAGAAGATGTCTCCTATGCCTTGAACGGTAGAGATCGCTATCGATTTACCGGCGTCTGCGTTCTCTCTTTTAAAGACATTTACAGTTTTCGGCGTTGTAGCCGAATTTTTATTTACTGTTTTAGTTATTGGTTTAGTATTAGTTCTTTTAACTTGTTTTCTCTTTTTGAGTGCTTTCATGCCTGTTCCGTTTAAGAAGGAGATGATATCTGGTCCGATCGAACCATGTTACTGGTTCAAAGTGCATGGTGGAATAGGAGATCAGATATGGATGTACAAAAAGTTCGTTAACTTAGACTTACCAGTTTTCATATCAGTTGCTAGTGAAGCAAAGCACCGTCCTAGAAGAACTGGATATTTCTTAGATCATTTACCTAAAGTGTGCGGCTGGCGTTACGAGGATGAACAATTTTACGAACATGGTGATTGGCCACCAAAAGAACATCCTTCCTGTTGTATAGATAAGAATTGGAGTGATTTGAACGTACCTCTCAATTCTATGTATCTTATAGAGTGTAATAAATGGATAGAGAACGGTAATAGACTAGAGAATTGGTTACCCGATTTACCGACAACTCATCATTTTGATTTTGAACCAATTAATAATGATAAATACAAAGATAGTAAACATGAGTATGTAGTGTTCCATAGCGCAGGATGGAAAGATATTCACGACGCTATTTTTGTCGACAGTATACGAGAAGTGTCTAAATACAAGAAATGCTATATTGTCGGCGGATCTTATGACGGACGCCCAGCTAGGATACATAAGTTAGCTAAATCAACTAAAGTAGATTGTGATTTACTAACTGACTTGTCATGGGATGACATGTTCAGTCTTATTAGCAACGCTAGATTCGTATGTGGACACACATCTGGTTTCACTATATTGGCAGATACATTAAGAGTTCCCGGTATATGCTATAACGTAGACGTGTTACCTAGTCTCAAAGGCACATGGAACACTACTGAGGATATAGGTAATGTACAAATTGGCGACATAGATGAATGGCAGACGGCAATAGTAGGTGTTGTTGATATTCTTAAATCTGGTACGGGCGATAAGTCTCCTAGACAATCTAATATCCAAGAATCTATACGTTTCACTTGTCGCACAAATAAGCCAAAATCCGTATTAATAAAAATAGACGATGTGAAATTACAACAATCCGCCATTAATATAGCGTTAGCTTCATTTCCTAGACTTGTAGTTATAGTGAATGGTAAAAACATTAAATCAAATGTAGAAGCTCGATTGAAAGGTGTTCGCAACAAACCGACAGTGGTGTATTACGACTCTTTAGACGATTTGAAATCATTCTCAACATTTGATTTGAGTATTATTGAAAATAGTTCTCCTGATAAATTGAATCATATCGTACGTCATACAACACAAAACGGCACTGTTATTTATAATTCGTCTGTGTATAATAATTTAGTGAACGCAGTTCGTGTGTCTGCGTCGAATTGGTATATTTACGCAAAAGAGTAATAATATGCTTACACAAGAAGATCGTGAAGCGCTGGCGTACGAACTCGGTCGCGTCAACGCAACAGTAAAGTTTGCAAACAGCCTTGAGAGTGAAAAGCTTAAGAATGCGATCCTAGCGGACATCCCTACGTCGCACGTCGTTCTTTATCGCGCTCTTGAGAAGGTAACTGCAGAAGCTAAGTAATCAGTTTCACAACTTGGACGGGACAAGCATGCCTCAATTAACTAAATTAGCGGGGCCGCTAGTCCCGTCTTTTTCATTTACTAAGTTCGAGCCGAACAAGTTGCCGACGCCACAAAACATGGCGCCGAAACTACCAACTCCGCAGGATGTAATCCCGCAACCGGCTCAACCGTTACCTGCGCCAAATCCTGCTGCTGACGTCGCAGGTATGGCTAAAGGTAATCCCACGCCTCAAGTGCCAGCGGCTGCTGCTCGTCCGCCTGTTCCTCCAATTCAGAATCAGCAACTAGCACAAGCTAAGCCGCGTCCCGTCGCGTACCAAGGCGATGTGCAAGCTGCTCAGCGTTCAATTCCGCAAAGTTTAACTAACGTCGATAACGCTAACAAATTAAAAGATCTAGTTAAGAGCAGATCTCAATTAGCGCAAACAGTCCCCCCAGCCAGTTACGACCAGACAGATCCATTTGAATCTAAAGCTGTTATTTATGGTTTGAACGCGGGTAATCCTGGTAGTGGCGGTGATAGTTATCACAGTAAAATCAAATCATTTGATTCAGCTATTTCTAGAGCTAAACAACAAGTACGTCCTGATCAGCATAATCCGTTAATTCCTGTAATTAACGAATCAGGCGAACAGGATTATCTACCCTTAGATCCGAGATGGAACGCGTCAGGCGTTAATTATCCTAAGCCGCTAGAAGAGGGATTCGCTCGATGGTTCGATGATCAGAAAGCGATTGGTGGTATTCGTAACTTAACTCCTTCTGATAGCAATTTACTTCCAGATGGATCTAAGGCCGTAGACACTCCCACAGAATTAGGAGGCGTACATCCTGATGGATTACCTAGCGACAACGCTGGACGTACGCAGGACACTATTAGTCCGTCTACAGGATATTTGAATCATTTATCAAAGACACTCGGACACAGAGTCAATCCAGAGAATCATAGCCTACAGCCTGATGTTGAATCAGAAGTGGGACTAGCGACACTACCGCTCTCTCCAGCGTTGTCTGGATTTAGAGCGGGTGCTCCTTCGTCAGTAGCATCGTTAGCTAAAGGCGGACCTGTGGCTAGAGATGCTTGGTCGCAAAGTATATTGAAGCCTGTAACAGCAGTTGCTGAACAAGGCACCGCAGCCGCGCCCGCTGCTAGTAAAGGCACTAGTCAAGTAGCCCACGCGCTACAAGAAGCGCCTATTCCTCTTAAACTCGCTCCTGAAGCACCGAAAGGCTTACCAGGAACTCCGACGTTATCAGGAACAGCGTCTACGGGCGAAAGCGTTGCTTCACAAGCAGCTTCTTCTGTCCCTAAAAGTTCGTTACCAGGAACGTCTTTAACTGATGTTCCGTTAATTGGTCGCGGGCTAGAACAGATGGGGCTAGGCGGTAAAGGGCTAGGGTACGCTATTAACTCGTTTACTCCTATAGGCGCTGCTAGAGTATTGGCTGATAGTGCTAGAATGATTGGACAAGGCCAGCCGTTGAATGCGCTAGGTAATATGGTTGGTAAGAACTTTATGCTCGGTATGGGGCCGGCGTTGACTGCGTTAGGCGCGTCTAAACTAGATCCAGATACGTTTGCAGCTAACAATCCAAATTACTCAGACAGTAAAAATAGTCCGTTACCGTTTAAGAGTTTACTATCTGCGCCGTTCGAGCCAACTAAAGATTTAGTTAACTCATCTATTAAAGCTGTTACAGGCGATTTTGAAGGC